>Ga0172380_10001429_pt1 | contig 40934 bp, 17 predicted proteins | sample Leawe162metaG_FD_119747 | JGI IMG/M metagenome (GOLD analysis project Ga0172380, IMG submission 119747) | Leachate microbial communities from a municipal landfill in Southern Ontario, Canada - Leachate well 162 metaG | ecosystem: Engineered > Solid waste > Landfill > Unclassified | place...
ACGGGCTGGAGTGTGCGGTTTTCCGGGTGCAGGGCAAGGCGCAACGACGCGGAATGGTCGTTCCATTCCCTTCTCAAGGAGTTGCAACGCCGCCATGCGCCCGGAAAACCGTGCAATCCAGCCCGTAGCGCTCTCACCATACGGGTGAACGCGAAACACATGGAAAAATTTTTTAGAACCACTAAGTTATATATCCTGGCAAGCGGTCAACTGAGCTTTCTAGGTTGAATACGTGATGAAACCGGAAGTAATGCCTCGGCAAACCATGCCGGGCAAATACTGTTCTTCGCCAAGACCGTTTTGTTTGCAGAGATGGTGCGCAGGTTGGTTCGATAGCCGGAGTTTATGAGCAAAACCCTACGCCATCTGTCTGCCAACGCGCATAACGGTGAAAAAGGGGGGCTCGGGAGCGCATTTGCAGTTGTTTTGCAAATATGCGCATAAGGCAACCTGCATTCAATAAACCAACAGTTTACGGCGCTCTCGATTTTTTGTAATATATTGAATATATTTGTTTTTAGTAAATATGCCTATTGGCTATTGGTGGACGGCCAGTTGCGGGTCACCCAGCGATGTACGCAGAATGTGGGATTGATACGTGTGAATTGTGGCCGTTCTTGGTATAGTTAAAGGGATTCATGGCGAAACCGGTATTCTAGAATATGCTTCAAGCCGACAAAGATTGCTCCACGCTCGTAGCGCTATTGCGTTTTCGTGCCAGTCACACCCCCCGGCGGCTGGCTTACACCTATCTAAAAGAGGGGGTGCATGAAGACCAGACGTACACTTACGCCGAACTTGACCAGGCGGCGCGCGCCGTGGCTGTTGCATTGGCGCGCGCGCCGGTTTTGCCCTTTGAGCGCGTGTTGTTGGTCTATCCGCCGGGGCTGGAATTTATCGCGGCGTTTTTCGGCTGTTTATACGCCGGCGTGGTTCCCATTCCCGCGCCGCCGCCCGAGGGCGCCCGCTTCAAGCGCACCTTTCCCCGGCTGCGCGCCATTATCGAAGACGCCGGCGCCCGCCTGATCCTCGCGACCGATGCGATTTGCCAAAATTCGCTTTCCCTGGAACAGGAAACCACGCCCTGGCTGTGCAGCGACAAGATAGACATCGGTCTGGCCGACGCATGGTCGCCGCCGCCCATAGCCGCAAGCGATCTGGCGTATTTGCAATACACCTCGGGTTCCACGTCCAGCCCCAAGGGCGTCATGCTGACCCATGCCTGCGTGTTGCGCAACCTGATGCTGTCGCAAACCGCATGGGACTACAGCGGGGAAAGTGTGGCCGTCACCTGGATGCCGTATTTCCACGATTACGGCTTGGTCGATGGACTGTTGCAGCCGGTCTACACCGGCATACCCTGTTATGTGCTGTCGCCGCTGACCTTCATCAAGCGCCCGCTGCGTTGGCTGGAAGCGATACACCGTTATCGCGGCACCCATACCCAAGCGCCGAATTTCGCCTACGAGCTGTGCCTGAACAAAATCACCCCGGCGCAACGCGACACGCTTGATTTGAGTTGCTGGCGCACCGCCAGCAACGGGGCGGAGCCGGTGCGGGAAGCGACCTTCACCCGCTTCGTCGAATACTTCGCGCCTTGCGGCTTCAGGCCGGAAGCGTTTTATCCCTCTTACGGTTTGGCCGAAGCCACCTTGCTGGTCGCCACCAAGCCCGTCGGCGAGGTTGCGAAATCATGCAGCGCGGATGCCGATGCGCTGGAGCGCGATCAGCGCTATGTTGCGGCGCAACCCGGCGCGTTGGCGCGTAGCGTGGTGAGTTGCGGCACTCCGTTGAGCGACATGCAACTGGCTATCGTCGATCCGCAAACCCGGCGCCGTTGCGCCGCCCATGAAGTGGGCGAAGTCTGGGTTTCCGACCCCAGCGTGGCGGTGGGCTATTGGGGGCAGGAGGTCGAGAGCGCGGCAGTGTTTAACGTCCGCCCGGAGGGCGAAGCGGACGCTCCCGGCTACATGCGCACCGGTGACCTGGGTTTTTTGAGCGACGGCGAACTGTATGTGACCGGACGTCTCAAGGATTTGATTATCATCGCCGGCGTGAACCACTATCCGCAGGACATTGAGTGGAGCGTACAGCAAAGCCATCCCGAGTTTCGCCCGGATCACTGCGCGGCCTTTTCGGTTGAAAAGGGCGGCGAGGAACATCTGGTCGTGGTGGCCGAGGTCAACCGGCCATTGGACGACTGGCAGCCCCTGTTCGAAGCCGTGCGGCGGGCGGTGTCGGACGGGCACGAGTTGGAACTGTACGCTTTCGTTGCGCTACGCAAAGGTGGGGTGCTCAAAACCTCCAGCGGCAAGTTGCAGCGGCGCAATTGCCGCAGCGCGTTCCTGAACGGAACGCTTGCCGCGCTGGCGCAATGGACCAAGCCCCATGCCGCGTCCGCGCCTGCCGCAGCGACGACAGGTGCGGTCGGGATGGAAACCGACCGGCTGGCCGGTTGGCTGATCGCGGCATTGGCGGCGCGCCTGGAATTGTCCCCCCATGAGATAGACCCGCAAGCTCCGTTCGCCACATACGGCCTGACTTCGCGAATCGGCGTTGAACTGGTAGGCGACCTGGAACAATGGCTGGGCAAGGACGATCTTTCCCCGACCTTGCTGTGGGAATACCCCAGCGTCGCCGCGCTGAGCGCCCACCTGGCGGGGACGGGCGTTGGCGCGACGCATGGCGCGGCGCACCCGGCGCGCGCGCCAACGGACGGCGCGCTGGCTATCATCGGCATGGCCTGCCGCCTGCCGGGCGCGGATAGCCCGGAAGCATTCTGGCAACTGCTGACTGATAAGCGCGTTGCCATCCAATCGCTGCCCGATGGGCGCTGGCAAGGCGCCGGCATTCCGGTGAAGGAAGGCGTGGGACCGGGTTGCGTGACCACGTTGCGCGGCGGTTTTCTGTCCGAACATGAGGTGGCGGGCTTCGATGCGGATTTTTTCGGCATCGGCGGGCGCGAGGCACAGATCATGGACCCGCAGCAACGCTTGCTGCTGGAAGTGGCGTGGGAAGCCATCGAGCGCGCGGGACTTGACATTGGGGAACTGGCCGGCAGCGACACCGGGGTATACGTCGGCATCAGCACCGACGACTACAGCGCATGGCAATTCGGCGTTGCCGAAAACATTTCCGCCTACACCGGCCCGGCCAAGGCGCTGTGCATCGCCGCAAACCGGATTTCCTACCAGTTCGATTTTCTCGGCCCCAGCATGGCTATCGACACCGCCTGCTCGTCGTCGTTGGTTGCGATACATCAGGCGAGCCAGGCATTGCGCCGGGGCGAATGCTCCCTGGCTTTGGCGGGCGGGGTGAATCTGATTCTCGCGCCGCAAATGAGCATCGCGCTGTCGCAGGCCGGCATGTTGGCGCCGGATGGCTGCTGCAAGACGTTCGACGCGGCTGCCGACGGCTATGCGCGCGGCGAAGGCTGCACGCTACTGGTGTTGAAGCGCCTGGACGATGCACTACGCGATGGCGATACGATAACGGCGGTGATACGCGGGTCGGCGGTCAATCAGGATGGCCGCAGCAACGGCCTGACCGCGCCCAACGGTCTGGCGCAGCAGCGCGTGGTGAGCATGGCGCTGGCGGCTGCGGGCGTCGCCCCCGCCGAAATCGGCTACGTCGAGGCGCACGGCACGGGCACCGCACTGGGCGACCCGATTGAGGTCAAAGCGCTGCAAGCCGTGCTGGCGGCGGGGCGGGCGCCGTCCCAGCGTTGCGCATTGGGCGCAGTCAAAGCGAACATCGGGCATCTGGAAGCAGCCGCCGGCGTGGCCGGTGTGTTAAAAGCCGCGCTGAGCCTGGCGCACGGCGAAATCCCGCCGCATCCCAGCCTGCATCAACTCAATCCGCTGATCGCGCTGGAAGGCAGTTCGTTCTATGTGCCGACCGAACGCACCCCATGGACTGAAGGGCGGCGTTTGGCTGGAGTCAGCTCCTTCGGCTTCGGCGGCACCAATGCGCATGTGGTGCTGGAAGCCCCTCCCGCGCCGGCGCCGCGCGCCACAGCGCACGAACCCGAACGCCCGCTGCACCTGCTGACGCTGTGTGCCCACGGCACGGATGCGCTGCGCGCCATGGCGGCGCGCTGGCATACCCATCTGGAACAAAGCGGCATTGAGCCGGCGGACTTGTGCTTTTCGGCCAACACCGGGCGCGCCCGCCTGCCCGAGCGACTCGCGCTAATCGCCGCCGACCGCTTAAATCTGGCGGCGGCGCTGGACGACTGGCTGGCTGGCCGCCCCGGCGCCTGGGCTGCGGGGACGGCGGGCCGACAGGGGGGGCAGACCGCCCCGCGCATCGGCTTCCTGTTTACCGGCCAGGGTTCGCAATACGTCGGCATGGGGCGCGAGCTATACCAGACCCAGCCGGGATTCCGGCGCGATATGGACGAATGCGACGCCTTGTTGCAGCAGGAGAGCGGGCAAAGCCTGATAGCCTTGTTGTATCGCGCGCAGCCGGGCGAGGCGGGGGAAGCGCTCCTCGCGCGCACTGATCTAACCCAGCCGGTGCTGTTCGCGCTGGAATATGCGCTGGCGCGCCTGTGGATGAGCTGGGGCATACAGCCTGCCGCGCTGCTGGGGCACAGCATAGGCGAATACGCCGCCGCCTGCATCGCCGGCGTGTTTTCATTGGCTACAGGATTACGCTTGGTGGCGGCGCGCGCCCGCTTGATGCACGAAGCGCCCGGCGACGGCGGCATGGTGGCCGTGGTCGCGGATGAGGCGCAGTGCCGCGCGGCGCTGATTGGCGTCGAAGACCAAGTGGTCATCGCGGTGTACAACGGACCGCGCAACCATGTGCTGTCGGGAGCGCGCGCGGCGCTTGATCGGGTCGTCGCACGCCTCGCGGCGCAAGGCGTCGAAACCCGCCCGCTCAAAGTGTCCCACGCATTTCATTCGCCGTTGATGGAGCCGGTGCTGGAAAGCTTTGCGCGCGTGGCGGGCAAACTCGTCTTCAACCCGCCCGCTATCCCGGTCTACTCCAACATCAGCGGCGCGCCGCTCTCCGCAGAACAGGCGGGCGCGGCGTATTGGGTGGATCATTTGCGTAGCCCGGTGCGTTACGCCGATGGCGTGCGCGCGATGCGCGCCGCCGGGTTGGACGCCTTCATCGAAATCGGCCCGCGCCCCACATTACTCGCCCTAGCCCAGCAATCGCTGGACGAGGCGGAGTTGCAGTGGCTGCCCAGTCTGCGCCCGCAAGTATCCGATAGTCAGTTGATGCTGGAGAGTCTGGCGGCGCTGCATGTGCGCGGCGCGCCGGTCGATTGGCGCGGCTTCGACCGCCACTGGCCGCGCCGCCGTGCATCGATACCCTCGTATGCGTTCCAGCACCGTCGTTACTGGCTGCCGGCCTTGTCCGAATTCGGCGATAAAACTGCAACAAGCGCCACGCAGCCCTTCCCCGGCAAGCGCACTGCCTCGCCCCTGCTGGCGCAGACGCTGTTCGAAAACCGCTACGACACCGCAACGCTGCCGCTGCTGGCCGAGCACCGGGTTTTCGGGCAAGTGGTGGTGCCGGGCGCGGCGCACCTGTCGCTGGTGCTGGAGGCCGCCGCCAGTTTCCTGGGAAGCGCGCCCTGCACGTTACAAGACGTGATATTCCCGCAAGCGCTGGTCGTCCCCGAGCCGGGCGCGCGGCGCATACAGCTTGCGATTGCGTCCCCGGATGCCGATGGCGGCAGGCTATTCAAGCTTATCAGCCTGCCCGCCGAAGGCGACGAAAGCTGGGAAGAGCACGCCACAGGCCGCTTGCTGCCACTCGTAGCACCCGCCGAAGCCGTTGCGGATACGCTGGCAGGGCTACGCAGCCGCTGCCCGCAAATTATCGCGGCGGATTTTTACCGCGAGATTTGGCAATCCGCGATAGCCCTAGGGCCGCGCTTTCGCTGGGTGACGGAAGTCCGGCGGGGCGAAAACCAGGTGCTGGCGCGCCTGGAAATGCCCGAACAAGCCGGGACGGATATTTACCGCCTGCACCCAGGGCTGATCGATTCCATGCTCCAGGTGCTGACGGCTGCGGTGGACAAACAAGCCGACGAAGCGCTGGTGCCCTTCGGTTTCGAGGAATTCCGCTGGTTCGCACCGTTGCAAGGCACGACATTGTGGAGCCATATCCAATTGCGTCCGGCACAAGGCGCAAGTGACGAAGTGCTCAGCGATGTCTGTTTATACGCCGCCGATGGGCGTTTGATCGCCGAAGCGCGCGGCTTCCGCGCCCGTCGCATGGCAAGCCGCAATCTGGTGCGGGAAAAAGCCGGCGCGCTGGACGATGCGCTGTATGCCGTGCGCTGGGATAAAGCCACGTTGGCCGCAACGCCGATGACGGGCGTCTGGCTGGTGGTGGGCGAACAACCGGAGGCAGTGGCGCGCTTGGCGCAAGCCATGGAAGCGCAGCCCGGAAGTAAACAAGTTCATTGCCTGCGGGCGCGGGTCGATTCGCCTAGCGACAACTTTGTCTATCTGAACCTCGATGCAGCGGAGCAGGCGCGCGAGGCGTTGGGCGCGCTGGGAACACTCAGCGGTGTGGTCTATCTCGCTGCAAGTGCGGAAGCAGAGGCCACGCTGGCTTCCGCAACGCGCGCCTGCACCCGCGTGTTGCATCTGGTGCAGGCCATGGTCGGGATCGTTGCGCCAACGCCACGCCTGGTATTGCTGACCCGCGCCGCGCAGCCGCTGCCTGCCGGCCCCGCGCCGCGCGCGGATCAAGCCGCGCTCTGGGGGCTGGCGCGGGTGGTGCGCCTGGAGCACCCGGAACTGGCGTGTCATTGCATAGACCTGGACGACGACGATGCAAATGCCGCCCGTCTGGCAGCGTTGCTCAACCATCCCGATGAAACCGAGATCGCGCTACGCAACGGGCGCATCTGGACGCCTAAGCTGGAGCGGCGCAGGCAAATTCCGCGTAGCGCTCCCGAACTACGCAGCGATGCCACCTATCTGGTGAGCGGCGGCCTGGGCGCGCTGGGACTACGTCTGGCCGAATGGCTGGCGGCGCACGGCGCGCGCCATCTGCTGCTGTTGGGGCGCAGGCCGCCAAGCGAAGCGGCTGCCGGGCGCATCGCGGCGCTCGAACAGCAGGGGGTGCAAGTGTATAGCGGCGCGCTGGACATCGCCGATGCCGACGCGCTCAGTGCGATATTAAGTTCAGCCTTGCCGCCCATCGCCGGGGTGTTCCATCTGGCGGGCGTGCTTGATGACGGCATGTTGTTGCAGCAAAACAGCGCGCGCTATGCCACGGTGCTGACGCCCAAGCTGGGCGGTGCATTGAACTTAAGCCGCGCGCTTATAGCGCAACCGCTCGATTACTTCGTCTGCTTCTCGTCGGTGGCGGCTTTGACCGGCTCCCTGGGGCAAAGTGCCTATGCCGCAGCCAACGCCGCGCTGGACGCGCTGATGGAAGCGCGCCGCATGTCCGGCAAGCCGGGACTCAGCATCCAGTGGGGGCCATGGGCCGAGTCGGGCATGGCCGCCCATCAGGCGGAAAGAGATCGCCAGCGCTTTGCCGGTTACGGCATAGACGCGATAGCGCCGATAGAGGGCATGGCGCTGCTCGGTCGCCTGCTTGCAACGAACGGTGCGTCGGCGGTGCTGGATGTGGATTGGCCGACTTACCTCGGGCAATTGTATCGCGACAAATTCCCGCCGATTTATCGGGAGTTGAGCGTCGCCGCGTCCAAAGCGGTTGCGCCGTCCGTTTCCGGCTCCGGTCTGGCGGAAAGCCTGCTGGCCGCAGCACCTACGCAACGCCGCACACTGCTGGAACAGCACTTGCGCACTGCGGTGGAAGGCGTGCTCGGCCTCGCCGGCAGGCAACAAATCGCACCGCGCCAGCGCCTGTTCGAATTGGGGCTGGACTCGCTGGGTGCGGTGGAACTGAGAAACCGTCTGGCGGCAGCGCTGGGGCGCAACCTGCGCGCCACCCTGCTGTTCGACTACCCCACCCTGGCGGCGCTGGCCGACCATATCGAACACGACGTGCTCGGCTTTCCGGCAAACAGCGCGCCGGAAGAAACCGCATCCGCGCCCGCCGAAAACCTGGAACAACTGTCGGACGACGAACTGGCCAGTCTGCTGGCGGCGGAATTGGGCGCGTGAGAGAAAGAGCGATGAAGCTAAGCCGGAACTGGAAAAATATTTACCGCAGAGACGCCAAGGCGCGGAGAAACAACGAAACCTCCGCGTCTTGGCGTCTCTGCGGTGAAAGGTCCGTAGGATGTGCTGACGACAGGAAGCGCATCGTTCGTGCATCCAGGCGGCAACACGCGACAGATGCGCCTCGTTCCTCGGCACATCCTACGGGATCATCGTTTGGATCGTTCCCACGCTCCAGCGTGGGAACGCCGCCGGGGACGCGGGAGCCGTCCCTATCGCGTAGCCGGGGAGCCGCAATCCGTTATTGGCGCGCAAATGGCGCCGACAAACCGGAAGTATCCGCATCGAATCCGGGCGGGAAAATGCGGGCAGCGACTCGACCGCTGTGCCGGCCAGGAAGTGCGGCTTGTCCGGCTCCAGAATCGGCAGCCGCTTTTCCAAGCGTGTCTTTTCGGTCGGGACGCTGGAGCGTCCTGAACGGCGTTCCCACGCTGGAGCGTGGGAACGATCAAATATCCGTAGGATGTGGCTTCCGACAGGAAGCGCATCGTTCCTCGGCACATCCTACGGGCTATGCCACGCAACGATCAAGTTTGTCTTGCCTAGGTTGAAAGAGCAATGAATCCAACTCCACCCGCACCCGATTACCGCGCTTTGATGACCAAGGCGCTGCTTGAAATCAAAGAACTGAAAGCCCGTGTTCAGCGCCATGAGAACGAACGCGCCGAGCCTATTGCAATTATCGGCATGGCGTGCCGTTTCCCCGGCGGCGCGAACAGCCCGGCGCTTTACTGGGATTTGCTGCGTGACGGCGTGGATGCGATACGCGAGGTTCCGGCACAGCGCTGGGATATTGAGCGCTTTTACGATGCCGACCGCGATGCGCCGGGGAAAATGTATTCCCGCTTTGGCGGTTTTATCGACGACATCGACGGTTTCGACGCCGGCTTTTTCGGTATTTCCCCACGCGAGGCGGAAAGCCTGGACCCGCACCAGCGTATTTTGCTGGAAGTGTGCTGGGAGGCGCTGGAACACGCCAACCTGCTGCCGGAAAACCTGTTCGGCAGCAATGCCGGGGTGTTCATCGGGGTCAGCAGCATGGATCAGGTCATCACCCAGATAGGTGAAGCGCCGCTGACGGAAATCGGGCCTTATCACGGCACCGGCTGCGCGATGGCGCCGATTGCGGGGCGCGTCTCCTACACGCTGGGTTTCAACGGCCCCAGTTTCGTGGTGGACACCGCCTGCTCGTCCTCGCTGCTCTCGCTGCACTTGGCCGCTGAAAGCCTGCGGCGGCGCGAGTGCAATCTGGCGCTGGGGGGCGGTGTGCATTTGCTGTTCCATCCGGGTTATTCGGTCGCTTTCAGCAAGGCCGGCATGTTGTCCGCCGACGGGCGCTGCAAGACCTTCGATGCGGCGGCGAACGGCTATGTGCGCGGCGAAGGCTGCGGCGTGGTGGTGATGAAGCGCCTGTCCGACGCGCAGCGCGACGGCGACCCTGTCCTCGCCTTGCTGCGCGGCTCCGCAGTGAATCAGGACGGCGCCAGCGGCGGGCTGACCGTGCCCAGCGGCCCGTCGCAGGAGCAGGTGGTGCGTCAGGCGCTGGAGCGCAGCGGCGTGGACGCCTCCGCAGTGAGTTATATCGAAGCCCACGGCACCGGCACGCCGCTGGGCGACCCGATAGAGCTGGGCGCGCTGGGCAATGTGTTCAAACACCCCTTGCTGGTCGGCTCGGTCAAGCCCAACATCGGCCACCTCGAAGCCAGCGCCGGCATCGCCAGCACGATCAAGGCCATCCTCGCACTGCAACACCGCACGATTCCACCGCACTTGCATCTGCGCAACCCCAATCCGATGGTGCCCTGGTCGGAACTGTCGATCAGCGTGCCGACGGCCTTGACGCCGTGGCAGGCAGGCAGCGGCGGCGAGCGTATCGTCGGCGTCAACGCATTCGGCTTCAGCGGCACCAATGTCCACCTGCTGCTGTCCGAATCGCCGCCGGCAGCGGATGCCGCACCCGCAGAACCCACCCAGACGCACCACTTGCTCGCGCTGTCGGCGCGTAGCGAGGAAGCATTGCGCGCGCTGGCGCAACGCTGGGCGGACGGCCCGCTGGCCGCGCCGACGCCTGATTTTCCGGCCTTGTGCGCGACAGTGGCGACCTGCCGCACGCCGTTTGCGCAACGCCTGGGCATCGTTGCGGAAAGCGCTGAACAAGCGCGGAAAATACTGACCGAATTCGCCGCGCAGCGTAGCGCCGACGGCATCATCCACGCAGCCGCCGACCATGGCGCGCCGCAAGTCGCCTTCCTGTTCACCGGCCAGGGTTCCCAGTATGTGGGCATGGGGCGCGAACTGTACCGTAGCGAGCCGGTGTTCCGCGACGCAATGGACGAATGCGACCGGCTGCTGCGGTCGGAACTGGACATCCCGCTGCTGGCGTTGCTTTATCCGCAACAAGAGGGAGACGGCGCGGCGCTGGACGCCACGGCCTACACCCAGCCGGCCTTGTTCGCGCTCGAATATGCGTTGTGCCAACTATGGCGCTCAAAGGGCGTGGAGCCTGTCGCCGTGCTCGGCCATAGCGTGGGCGAGTATGTCGCGGCCTGCGTGGCGGGGGTGTTCACATTGGCAGACGGGTTGCGCCTGATCGCCGCCCGCGCCCGCCTCATGCAGGCGCTGCCGGCAGGCGGCGCGATGGCGGCGGTGCTGGCTGCCCCGCAACTGGTGGAAGCGGCAGTGGCCGAATGTGGCGCAAGTCTATCCATCGCCGCGTATAACGGACCGCGCAATACCGTAGTGTCCGGTCCAAATGCAGTGCTGGAGCCGCTGTTGGCGCGTTTCAAGGAACAAGGCGTGGAATGCCGCCGATTGTCGGTTTCCCATGCCTTCCATTCGCCCCTGATGGAACCCATGTTGGAAGCGTTCCGCCAAGTGGCGGCAAGCATCACATACAGCGCGCCGCGCCTGCCGGTGATTTCCAACGTCAGCGGACGCAGCGCCGGCGCGGAGATCGCAACAGCCGATTACTGGGTGCGGCATGTGCGCGCGCCGGTGCGTTTCGCCGAAGGCGTCAATGAACTGGTGCGTTTGGGTCATACCCTGATGGTGGAAATCGGCCCTTCCGCGACGCTGGTGGGCATGGCGCGGCACAATGTGGATGACCCGTCCGTAATCTTCCTGCCCAGTATGCGTAAGAGCGAAGCGCCGCGCGCCACCTTGCTCGCCGCACTCGGCGCTTATTGGGCGAACGGCGGCGCAGTAAATTGGGCGGCGCTGGGCGGACAGGCGCGGCGTGATTTGCTTCTCCCCACCTATCCTTTCCAGCACCGCACTTATTGGAAGACCATTGAAGTCGATGCGGCGCGCGACGGCCTGCATGGCGCGGTCACGCTGGATCACCCGCTGCTGGCGCGGCGCTTCCGTTCGCCGCTGTTGCGCGAGACGCTGTTTGAAACCGTTTTTTCCAAGCAGGCGCTGCCCTTTATCGCCGATCACCGGGTGTTCGGACAACTGGTGGTGGCCGGCGCATCGCACCTTTCCCTGGTGCTTTCCGCAGCCGCGCTGGCCGATGTCGCCGCCGACGGCGCTTGCCTGTTAACGGACGTGATGTTCCCGATGGCGCTGGTCGTGCCCGAGGATGGCGAGCGTATCGTGCAACTGGCGATTAGCCCGCAAGGCAAGCAGCAGGCGGAGTTTCGTCTGGTGGGCTTGGCGGACGGCGGGCGGGAGCCGACGCTGCATGCCAAGGGAAAAATTGCGCCGATCTCCCCAGCCGCGCCGACCCCCGATTTGCGCGCTATTTGGCAACGCTGCGCCGAAGACTTGCCGGTCGCCGAGGTCTATGAGCTGCAACGCCGCCGACACATCGTCGTTGGCGCGAGCTATCAGTGGTTGACTGCGCTACGTCGCGGCAACGGGGAGACGATAGCTAAACTGAGTACACCTATCGAACTTAGCCGGACGATAGGACGTTATTCTTTGCACCCCGGCCTGATCGATTCCTGTTTCGGTGTGCTGGCTATGGCGCAGGCCATGGATATAGAAGAAAGCTTTATTCCCTTCTCGGCGGAAGCGCTGCATTTTTATCATGCCGCCCCCAGCAGCCAGCCGCTGGTGGCTCATGCTGTGGTGCGCCAGCACGACAGCACGCGGCTGGTGGGGGACATCCACCTATATAGCGAACAGGGCGAGCCGGTGGCCGCCTTCATCGGCTTCGAAGCGCGTTGCGCCGGACGCAATGCGCTACTCGCGCCGGGATCAAGCGCCAAGCTCGTTCCCGCGCTTTACCGGATAGTCTGGGAAGCGCTGGGGGCGACGACGCCGGCGCCCGCCCCGGCGCATTGCATGGTGTTTTGCGATGTCGGTGGCATCGGCGATCACCTGGCTGCGGTGCTGCGCAGCGGCGGCGACTGCGCGGTGACGCGGGTCTATGCGCACTCGCACCAATACGCCGCCGACCTGCAAAAAAACGGGGAAGACAGATATTTCCTGTCTGCCTCATCCCCCGCCGATTTCGTACAACTGCTTGCCGCCCGCAAGCCGGTTGATACGGTGGTTTACCTGTGGGGGATAGACGAGCCGGATAGGCTGGAAGAGCACCGGCATTGCGCCGGCGCGCTGCATTTGTTGCAGGCGCTGGCCGGCGCCGGTGCTGGGCAAAAAACCGGCGGCGCGCCGCGCCGGCGCGTGCTGCTGGTGACCCGTGGCGCGCAGATCGTGATGGAGGGCGATATGCTGCACGCACCGCATCAGGCGCTATTGTGGGGTCTGGGGCTGGCCGCAGCGGCGGAGCACGGCGAATGGGACTGCACCTGCCTGGACCTCGACACCGCCGTCAGCAAGGAACGATGCGTCGTCGATTTGCAGACGACGCTGGCGCTAGTCCCGAACGAAATCCGCAGCGCGTGGCGCGATGCACAAGCCTATGTGGCGCGCCTGGAAGCGCTCCCGACGCCGGACGCGGCTCCCGCACTACAAGCGGATGCGGCCTACCTCATCACCGGTGCGAACGGCGCGGTGGGGCGCGAACTGGCCGTGTGGCTGGCGCGGCAGGGGGCAAAACATCTGGCGCTGCTCGCGCGCGGCCCCGCCGATGAGTCATTGCTGGCGCATCTCACCGAACAGGGCGCGCAGCCCCGGCATTATCAGGCCGATGTCGCCGACCGCGCCGCGCTTGTCTCCACGCTCGAACGGATAGAGCGCGAGCAAGCGCCGCTGGGCGGAATATTCCACCTCGCGGGCGTATTGGACGACGGCCTGATCGACAGCCAAAACTGGGAGCGCTGGGCGCGCGTCTTGGCGCCCAAGGTGAACGGCGCGTGGAATCTTCACCAACTGACAAGAAAACGCGACCTGCCGTTGTTCGTCGAATTTTCCTCGGCGGCGTCACAGCTTGGCAGCGCCGGCCAATCCAACTACGCCGCAGCGAACGCCTTCCTCGATGCATTGGCGCAGCACCGGCGCGCCGCCGGCTTGTCGGGGGTGAGCGTGAACTGGGGGCCGTGGGGCGAAAGCGGCATGGCCGCCCGTTTGGCTGCCGGCCAACAGGCGCGCCTCGAATCCCAGGGCGTGGGCAGCCTCAGCACCCAAGGCGCGCTCGACATGCTGGGCAAGCTGTTGGGCGCAAACAGCGACGCGCAGGTCGGCGTGCTGGCGATGGACTGGGCGCGTTATGCATCAGCCCACCCGTCGCCCTTCCTCGCCCATGTCGCGGCATCCGCTACTACGACGGGCAGCGCGCCGGATCATTCCGATTCGGTGCGCGCGCGCTTGCAGCAGGTCAGCGCAAACGAGCGCAAGCCGCTATTGGTCGACGCGCTGGTCGATCTGGTCGCGGAAGTGCTGCGCTTGCCGCGCAACGAAGTCGCGCCGCGCGAGCGCCTGTTCGACCTGGGCGTCGATTCCCTGATTGCGGTGGAACTCAAAAACCGCCTGCAAACCTTGCTGGGGCTGACCTTAAGCACGACACTGCTGTTCGACTACCCGACCATAGAAGCACTGACCGGCTATTTGCTGGACGAATTGGCGCCGGCGCTCACTGTAGCGTCGCAAGCCGAACCCGCCACGGCAATGGCTATCGACGGCGCGGTCGAAGACCTGTCGGAAGCCGAAGCCGAATCCTTGCTACTGGCACAACTGGAACAACTAGAGGGGCGTTTGTGATGAGCACCACCGATCTGTCGTCCGCCAAGCGCGCGCTGGCGGCAATAAAAAACCTGCAAGATAAGATAGACATGTTGGAACGCGAGCGGCGCGAGCCTATCGCGATAATCGGCATGGCGTGCCGTTTCCCCGGCGGCGCGGACTCGCCCGAGGCTTACTGGGAACTGCTCAGCGGCGGGCGCGACGCGACCGGCGAAGTCCCGGCGGCGCGCTGGGACGTGAATGCCTATTACGACCCCGACCCAAGCGCGCCGGGCAAGACCTATACCCGTCGCGGCGGTTTCCTGTCGGAGGTGGACCGGTTCGATCCGCACATGTTCGGCATTTCCCCGCGCGAGGCGGCGAGTATCGACCCGCAGCACCGGCTGGTGCTCGAACTGGCCTGGGAGGCGCTGGAAAACGCCAATATCTCCGCCGACCGGCTCTACAACAGCAACACCGGCGTGTACGTCGGCATTTCCAACACCGAATACGGCGCTCATCTGCTGTGGTCGGGCGATCCGACGCGGATCAACGCCTATGCCGGCACCGGCGGCTCGCTGGGTGTGGCCGCCGGGCGGCTGTCCTACCTGCTGGGCTTAACCGGTCCCAGCCTGATCGTCGATACAGCGTGTTCCTCCTCGCTGGTCACGACACACCTGGCCTGCCAGAGCCTGCGCGCGCGCGAATGCAACGTGGCGCTTTCCGCCGGCGTGAATTTGATTTTCGGACCGGAAACCTTCATCAACTTTTCCAAGGCGGGCATGTTGTCCCCCGACGGGCGCTGCAAGACTTTCGATGCAGCCGCAGACGGCTATGCGCGCGGCGAAGGCGGCGGCGTGGTGGTGTTGAAGCGCCTTAGCGACGCCCTGCGGGACAATGATCAGGTGCTGGCGGTAATACGCGGCTCCGCAGTGAACCAGGACGGCCCCAGCGGCGGCCTCACCGTGCCGAACGGTCCGGCGCAGACCAGGGTGATACGCCAGGCGCTGGAGTCCGGCGGCGTTACGCCGTCCCAGGTGGGCTATATAGAGGCGCACGGCACCGGCACGGCGCTGGGCGACCCGATAGAAATCCGCGCGCTGGGCAACGCCTACGGCCAGGGGCGCGACCCCGCGAACCCGCTGCTGGTGGGTTCGGTGAAGACCAATTTCGGCCACCTGGAGTCAGCCGCCGGCATTGCCGGGCTGATTAAGGCCGTGCTGGTGTTGCAGCATGGACAGGTGCCGCCCCATCTGCACCTGAAACAGCCCAGCCCCCATATTCCCTGGGACGAGTTGCCGCTACGCGTGCCGACCGTGTTGTCGCCGTGGGGCGGGAATGAGCGCTACGCCGGAGTCAGTTCGTTCAGTTTCAGCGGCACCAATGCGCACATCGTGCTTGCCGGCGCGCCGCCGGTAGTGGCGGCGAAACCGGCGAAGCAGCGCGGTTGGCGGCTGGCGCCTTTATCGGCGCGCGACGAAGGCGCGTTAAATGCATTGGCGGCGGCCTGGAGCGCGCGCCTGACGAGCGCATCGCCCGCCTCCTGGCCTGAAATCGCGCGCACAGCCGCCGAAGGCCGTGCGCAATTGCCCTATCGTCTGGCGCTGGTCGCCGATAGCCCAGGCATGATGGCGCAGCGCCTGGCGTTGCCTAATCTGCCGCTGCCGCGCGCCCGCGCGGCTTCCGGCGGGGTGGGCAAGGTGGCCTTCCTGTTCACCGGGCAGGGCAGCCAATACCTGGGCATGGGGCGGGAGCTGTATCAGGAATCCGACGTGTTTCGCGCCGCGCTGGACGAATGCGCCGCGCTGCTGCGCCCGCGCTTAAGCGTCTCCCTGATCGATCTGATTTACGGCGACGGCGACGGCGAAATGCTGAACGCCACCGCGCACACCCAGCCGGTGCTGTTCTCCGTCGAATACGCGCTGATGCGCCTGTGGCAGTCGTGGGGGCTGCGGCCTGACGCGATGCTTGGTCACAGCGTCGGCGAATATGCTGCGGCGTGCGTTGCGGGCGTGTTTTCGCTGGACGACGCCATCGGCCTGATCGCCGAGCGGGGGCGCCTGATGCAGGCGCTGTGCGCGCCCGGCGGGATGGTGGCGGTGCCCATGAGCGAGCAGGAGGTGCGCCGCGTGATCCAGCCGTGGGCCGGCGAAGTGGCGGTGGCCACGCTGAACGGCCCGCGCAACGTGGTCGTGTCGAGCAACCCGCTGGCGGTGGCAGCCCTTGCGGACGGGCTTGCCGCATCGGGCATAGACGCCCGCCAACTGCACGTTTCGCACGCCTTCCACTCGCCCATGATGGAACCCATGCTGTCGCCATTCGCGGCTGCGGCGCAGGCGATTAAATTCCATTCGCCGACAACGCGCATCTACTCGACCCTCACCGGAAAACCCGCCGATGCGGAACTCTCCCATGCCGATTATTGGGTGCGCCATGTCGAAGCGCCGGTGCGCTTTGCCGACGGGATGCGCGCCCTGCTGGAAGACGGCTACCGGATATTCGTCGAAGTCGGGCCTAAACCCACCTTGTGCGCATTGGGGCGCGAAATCGCCGAATCCATGGGCGCGGAAGTGGCGCAGGCTTGCGTCTGGCTGCCCAGTTTGCGCGCCGGCAAACCCTCCTGGGACACCATGCTGGAAAGCCTGGGGCATTTGTGGGTGCGCGGCGCGGAAATCGACTGGGGCGCGCTGAACGGACCCGGATCGCGCCATGCGCGCCTGCCCAATTACCCCTTCCAGCGCCGTCCATACTGGATAGACTGGAGCATCGGCCAGGCCATGCCCGCGCCTAATGGCTCTCATCCCTTGCTCGGCGCGCGCCTGCATACGCCGGCACTGGACGAAAACACCACGGTGTTTGCCGGGGAACTGAACCCCGACACCGCCGGATTGCTTGCGCACCACCGGATTTTCGGCGCAGTGGTGCTGCCCGCTGCGGCCCATATGGAAATCGCGCTGGCCGCAGCGGCCAGCTTGTCGCCCAAAAATACCGACTTCGCCGGTCTTCGGATTGATGTCGTGGATGTCGCGATCCAGCAGGCGCTGGTGTTGCCCGAGGGTGCTGTGACTGCTGTGCAGATCGTGCTCGTCGCAAGAGACGCAGGGTTTGATTTCCGCATTTACAGCCGTCCGCTGCCGGACAGCGATGAGGCGTGGACCCTCAACACCCAAGGTCGCATCGCCCCGGTCGGTTTGGAAACCGCCTCGGAAACCGCGCCCATGGTCGATCTGCCGTCGCTACGCGCGCGCTGCACGCAAGCCCTGTCGGTGGACGATTATTACCGCCGCACCCACGCCGCCGGCATCGAGCACGGCGAGCGTTTCCGCGCGTTGCAGGATTTGTGGCAAGGCGATGGGCTGATACTGGCGCGGCTATGCCTGCCCGCCGAAGTGGCGAATGATGCCGCCCGCTTCCTGCTGCACCCGGTGCTGCTGGACGCCGCATTCCACATGGTGGGCGTGCCGCTGATGGAGCGCGGCGCACCTTACCTGCCGGTGGGCATGGATGCGCTGCACCGCTACCATCGTCCGCCGACCGAAGTGTGGTGCGTGGTGCGCCCGCGCGGGGAAACCGGGCAGGTGTTCAGCGCCGATATCGAGATCATGGATAGCGACGGCCATCTACTGGCCGCCGTCGAAAACCTGCGCTTCCAGCGCGTGACGCAGCGCGCGTTGCGGGGTGCTGCGCGCTTCCCCTATTCGGACTGGCTATACCGGATGGATTGGGAGCAGAACATGGGCTGTGCGCCGCAAGCCGAATGGCTGCCCGCGCCGCGCGACGTGGCCGACCGGTTGCAACCGGTCATGGCCGACGCTGCGGCTAGCCTGGGCTGGTATGGCGAGTTATTCCCCGGACTGGACCGGCTGGTCGCGGCCTACGCGCGCGCGGCGCTGGAACAGTTGGGCGTCGCGTGGCAGGCCGGGCGGACGCTGGAATTGGAGCTGGATACACTGATGCAGCAACTGGGCATAGTCCCCGGCTACCGGCGTTTGCTGGAGCGGTTGTTGGTGATACTGGCCGAACAGGGACAGTTGCGCGCCTTCGGCGGCGGCTGGAGCATCAATGACGCCGCAGCCGACAATCCTGCCGCGCTCCTCAACGAATTATCGGCGAATTTCCCCGGCGCGGGCAACGAGCTGGCATTGGTCGCCCGGTGCGGCGCATCGCTCGCGCAAGCGCTGGATGGCCGGGTGGGTGGGCTGGAACTGCTGTTCCCGGAAGGCGACATGAGCATGGTCACGCGCTTTTACACCGAATCCCCAGGGCTAGACGCGCTCAACGGCCTGCTGCGCGCGGCGCTGGAAGCTGTGCTGGAACGCCTGCCGGAGGGCCGCATGGTGCGCATCCTGGAAATCGGCGGCGGCACCGGCAGCAGCACCGTCCACCTGTTGCCGCATTTGCCGGAGGAACGCACCCAATACCTGTTCACCGACGTGTCGGCGGTATTCACCGGCAAGGCGCGCGAACGCTTCGGCGCTTATCCCTTTGTCAGTTACCAGGTGCTGGACATCGAGAACGATCCCCTGACTCAAGGATACAACGCAGCCGGCTACGACATCGTAGTGGCCGCCAACGTGCTGCATGCCACGCGCGACCTGAGCAAAACGCTGGAACACGTCAACCGGCTGCTCGCGCCCGGCGGCGCGCTGCTGCTGCTGGAAGGCGTCACGCCGCAGCCGTGGCTGGACGTGACCTTCGGCCTCACGGAAGGCTGGTGGCGCTTTGCCGACACCGAACGGCGTCCCGCCTACCCCCTGCTGAACACGACGGCTTGGGACACCCTGCTGGGCGAATGCGGTTTCGCCGCCATGACGGTCATCAGCCCGGATCATGCCGCCGGCAAGGCATTGCTGCGCCAGGCCGTGATGCTGGCGACCAAACCATTGGCGGCGGCGGGTGCGTGGCTGGTGCTGGCGGACCGCTACGGCATCGGCGTTGCGCTGACTGAGCGCATGCGCCAAACCGGCGCGCGTTGCGAGGTGATCGGCGCGGACGAAACGCTTACGCAGGAACTACTGGTGCAACGGATAAGCGCCTGCACCGATCTGCGCGGCATCGTTCATGCCCGCGGCCTGGACTCCCCGCTTGCCTCCTGGATGGATGCAGCCGAACTGGAAGCGGCGCTGCAAGCCGGTTGCCGCACTGCGCTGGATTTGTTGCAAGCGTTGACCACGGCGGCGCCGACGCCGGCGCCGCAATTGGTGCTGGTCAGCCATGGCGCGGTCTGCGTGCCGCACTATGCGCACTCCCCGGATATTTGCCAAGCGCCGTTGTTGGCGATGAGCCGGGTGATCGCCGCCGAACACCCGGAACTGCACTGCACCCATATCGACCTGGACCCGAGAGAAACGGACGCGCCGCGCTGCGCCGACGCGCTGTGGCAGGAAATCGGATTCTGCTCGGGCGAAGCGGTCGCCTTACGCAGTGCGGAGCGTTTTGTGCCGCGCCTGCAGCGCATGGGGCCGCGGGGATCGCCGTACCCCGCACCGTTGTCGGTGCGCGACGACGCAATGTATTTGATCACCGGCGGCTTAGGCGAACTGGGCCTGGCCGCCGCGCGCTGGTTGGTGGAAGAAAAAGGCGCGCGCCTGCTTACGCTGGTGGGGCGCAACGAACCCGGCGCTGCTGCGCGCGCACAAATTGCCGCAATCGAAGCGCTGGGCGCCAAGGTGCGCACCGTGCAAGCCGACATGACCGACGCCGCGCAAGTCAACGCGCTGGTCGCCGCGGCAGCGCGAGAAGCACGGCTGGCCGGCGTGATCCACGCCGCCGGAACGATGGACGACGGCGTGCTGGCCTCCATGTCGTGGCCGCGTTTCGCCGCAGTGCTCGCGCCGAAAACCATGGGTGCGTGGAACCTGCACCGCGCCTGCGTGAGATACGATCTCGACTTTTTCGTGCTCTACTCGTCAATGGCGGCTGTGCTGGGACCTACCGCGCAAGCCAATTACGCCGCCGCGAACGCGTTTCTCGACGCGCTGTCCGACTTCCGCCGCAACCAAGGTTTGCCCGCGATGTCGATCAACTGGGGCGCTTGGTCGGAAATCGGCCTGGTGGCGCGCGGCACGAGCGGAACCCAGCTCGACGCGCGCGGCATGGGACGCATCGCGCCGGAGCAGGGACTCTCGCTGCTGGAACACCTGCTCGACCACCCGATGCGCCACGTGCTGGCCGCCTCCATCGACTGGGAGCGCATGTTGGCGCAATACGGCAACCAGCCGCTGTTCGAGCACTTTCAGGCGGAAGCGGCTGCCCGGCCTGACAAGCCAAGCGCCGGCGCACCCTTGCGCGAACGTCTGGCCGGTTTGGCCGTCGGCGAACAGCGCGCCCTGACCCTGGACACAGTCAAAACAGAAGTGGCGCGCATCCTCGGCCTGGAATCCGCGCAAGCGGTGGAAGAAGACGTAGGCTTTTTCGAAATAGGCATGGACTCGCTGACCGCCGTGGAACTGCGCAACGCGCTGCAAACCGTCGTCGGCGCCAGCCTGCCGACAACCCTGCTGTTCAAATACTCGACCGTCCAGACCCTAACCCGCTTCCTCGCCGACGAAATACTCGGCCTAGCCGGAAACGCAACGGAAACCGCCGTCGCCCACCCCGCCCCGCCGACGCCAACCACGAGCAACGCAGTGGAGGAAGTAAAAGGCATGTCGGACGCGGAACTGTCGGCGATGATAGATGCGGAGCTGGCGGGGTTTTGATGAATTTCCGCGAGGGAATGCAGTTTTGGCGCGCTGCGCCAAGTCCCGGTTGGGGAATGTCGCAGCCGGTAACGCTTGTGCATATCGATTCGCGTCTTCGCGCCTTCGCGTGAATCAACAGGAAAGTAGAGTGGGCACGATGAAGCCGTGTCCACCCGGCTATCCCCCGCCGTAGGATGTGCCGACGACAGGAGGCGCATCAATCGCGGATGGGGTGGAATTTCGCGAACGATGCGCCTCGTTCCTCGGCACATCCTACGGGCTGCGGTATTTTGACTCACGCGAAGGCGCGAAGCCGCGAAGGGAAAAACAGATGAAGAATATTGAGGAGATTTCGGGTAAGGATGGCGTCAAGCGGATCGCCAACAAGCACACGAATTTCGCGCCTTCGCGTGAATCGACACGTCAACGCCGGCGCGTAGTGTTTTGAAAAATAAGTGACATTGATAGGCAGGTTCGGCACATTACCCCCTTGATGCAAATCTATTTGCTGAATTGGGTTTTGCGCCGGACGAAGCGTAGCGCTACCAGCAAGAGTCTGGCGTGAGGATCAGTCAGACATTCGGCGGCCCGCCAGACCTGGACGCGAGAGTGGTGGGAGAGTGCCTGCGACTACTGGACGATGATGGTTTCCGAACTGGTGGTGGAAGAGGCTGCGCGAGGCGATCCGGTTGCAGCCGCGCAGCGGCTTGATGCGTTGCGCGGATGTGGCAAGGTGTCCGCTCTGTTGACAACCCCTGAAGAATTGTTGGAGATTATGAAATGATCGAACAGGCCACCGCAATCCCGACGCCCACGTCCGTGCGCGCGCCTGATCCTATTTTGGCCGAACTATGGGAGATAAAGCGCCAACCTAATGCGGAAGCAGGCTATAACATTGATGTGCTGGCGCGCATGGCTCACGAGGCGACCGAACGGATTGATTTTGATCGTTCAAAAACTTTGCGCCGCAACCCGGTTTCGGGTGGATAAGCGTAGCAAGTGTAGCCCGGATGGAGCTTCGCGGAATCCGATGCCGCCGATAGGCGGAATGGATGGTCGGGGATGCCGCAAAGCTCCATCCAGGCTACTCGCTTCGCTGGCGTCCTTGGATTGTTAGCGGACATCCGGCGCAATGCCCGCTGGCTATTGCGCCCTACGCTCTGCCGTTTCCACGATGATGAAAGTAGGTTGATATGCCGGTTGTGTTGAGGCTCAAGGGTTATAGCTTTTTCTTCTTCTCCAACGAAGGGAAACCGCCAGAACCCCCGCATATCCATGTGAGGCGGGGTGCGGCACGGGCGAAATTCTGGTTGACGCCTGTGGTGTCGCTGGCATCGAGTTATGATCTGAACGGGCCGGAACTGAATGAGCTGGCGCGCATGGTTTTGGAAAATCAGGAACTGTTTGAAGGGGCATGGCATGAGCACATTGGCAAAATCCGTTAATTTCGATTCCTCAATGATGTGGGTGGACATGGTCGATGGGCGCAAGCTCGGTGTTCCGCTTGCATACTTCCCACGCCTGCTTTCCGCCAGCGCCCGGCAACTTTCGAATTACGAAATCAGCGGAGGCGGAAGTGGTCTGCATTGGGATGAGTTGGATGAAGACATCAGTGTTGAAGGGCTACTGGCCGGCGTGGGCGACCTTACGCAGACCCGCCGGCTGGCTGCGTAACGTAGGATGCGGCTCTGGCACGAGCGCATCAATCGCGAAGCGGCCTATGGCCTGTTCCGCGAAGGCACGATTTCATCGGGCGTCGCCGCGCGTTGGCTCGGTGCGCCTCGCGTCCATTTTCTATTGGATGCCATGCGCCACGGCGCGACTCTGCTGGACGACTCGGAGGATGATTTTCGCCGTGAGACGCTTGGAACGCCGATTGGCGAATGCGCCCTTGTGCCAATAGGGAATATCCGCCCTACGAAATCGCATGACCGGCTGGTTGTCAATTGACCACTTGTTTTCCATGTGCAACTTTTAGAGCCTAATGTCATGTCGAGAACCGGCCACCCGAAGAAGGAAGTTGAAGACGCTCTCAAGTATGCCGAGTCCCATGGGTGGACAATAGAAGTCGGTGGCAGTCATGCATGGGGCAAAATGTATTGCCCATACAATGACGATGAATGCAGATGCGGACAATTTTGTATAGCCAGTATCTGGAGCACTCCGCAAAACGCTGGGAACCATGCAAGGCAAATTCGGCGTGTTGTTGACAACTGCGCCGCCCATAAGCGCAATGCGGAAACCAAGGAATGAGCCATGAATGACTATGATTTCACATTGAAATTCAAGCTTCAGAATAGCGATGTCAACTTCGATCAACTTGTGGAGGCATTGGGGCGGGGAGGATGCGCCGATGCGCTGATAGGAACAGGGACGCCCGGCAGCATTGCGTTTGACTTTACCCGTGCGGCGCGTTCGGCCTTCGATGCCGTTCTAAGCGCCTTGGGCGACATAAAAAAAGTTATCCCCGACGCGAAATTGATCGAGGCCGCGCCGGATTTTGTCGGATTGGCCGATGTGGCCGATTATTTGGGCTGTAGTCAGCAAAATGTATGGAAATTGAAAGCCGGCTCCGCTACGGAGTTCCCAATACCGGTGCATGAGGGGAACCCTTCCATCTGGCACCTTGCCGAGATATTGCTTTGGCTGAAAGATCAAGGCTCCTACAAATTCGAAGAACGGCTGATTGAAATAGCAAGAATCAACATGCAGGTAAACCTTGCCAAAGAAGCTAACGGGTTGGAGCCAAAAATACAGGAAAAGATGCATGCGCTGATCGCTTGAATTTTGTAGAAGGGTAGTTTCGTAGGGTGGGCAAAAACGTAGCGCATCCACCAAATCATTCGCGAATAAGAAACTGCTGGGAGAAGAATATGAATGACGAAATCATCAATGAAGTTAGAGCGATCTAAAGAGGCATTAGCCGAAGAATCCGGTTTTGACATCCGGCGTATTGCCGAAGAGATTCGGAAATCCGAAGCCCAAAGCGAGGCGGAGGGATGGCGGCATATCCCCGCTCCGTTGCCGCCTTTGCCTGGCTCGGAATTCCAGCGGACTCGCTTTGTTCACCGTTAAAAGAGAAGCCCAATTGCGCTTTATGCGATAACCTTATGCTCATGAACTCGATTGCTGACATCGACAAGGAAACCGTTAACGCGACTCGCGCCTTTATCGAAAAGGTGGCGCACCGCTATGATTTGGCCGGCGCCATCCTGTTCGGCAGCCGGGCGAGGAAGTCGCATAAGCTGGACAGCGATGCGGATGTGGCCGTGCTGCTGCATGGACGCCCCGGAAAATTTGTCGCGATCAAGCTGGTTATGGCCGATCTCGCTTACGATGTACTGCTGGAGACGGGCATTCGCATCCAGCCGCTCCCGATCTGGGAAGAGGAATGGGAACACCCCGAGGCGTATTCCAACCCGCGCCTGCTGCACAATATCGAGCGTGATGGGGTTCGGTTATGAATCATTTGGGAACGCCTGTTGGTGGATGCGCTTGCGCTTATCCACCCTACCTGGATGTACGTAATGCGGAAATGGTCACAAAGGATGTAATGACCAGAGAATAAGCCATGAATGAGTACGATTTCACATTGTAGAGTCAAGCTTCCAAATAGCGGGGCTAACCTCGATATGCTTGTGGATTGCTTGGGGCGGGGAGGATGCGCCGACGCGCTGATAGGAACGGGAACGCCCGACTGTATTGCGTTTGACTTTACTCGTGCGGCGCGTTCGGCCTTCGATGCCGTTCTAAGCGCCTTGAGCGACATAAAAAAAGTTATTCCCGACGCGACATTGATCGAGGCCGCGCCGGATTTTGTCGGATTAACCGATATGGCAGCTTCGTAGGGTGGATAAGCCCGGTAAGATGCGGCTCCGGCACGAGCGCATCAATCGCGAACAACTGCACTAATCGGGAGTGTGCCCGTTTTTCTTGAGGAGCATCCAATGCGCAATGTAGTCGAACTCGAATGCCCATCCGAGTTGCTGATCGGACTGCACACGAACGCCGAGCAGTTCGCGGAGCGGATCAAGCGCGAAGCGGCCTATGGCCTGTTCCGCGAAGGCACGATTTCATCGGGCGTCGCCGCGCGTTGGCTTGGTGCGCCGCGCGTCCATTTTTTATTGGATGCCATGCGCCACGGCGCGACTCTGCTGGACGACTCGGAGGATGATTTTCGCCGTGAGGCATATGGAACGCCTGTCGGTGGATGCGCTTGCGCTTATCCACCCTACCTGGATATGCGTAATGCGGAAATGGTCGCAAACGGAGAGGTGGAGCATGAATCGGATTGACCAATGTGGCGACTTTGTAGGGTGGATAAGCGCGAGCGCATCCACCGGAAGATACGTGATAAAGGGTGATATATGAGTCATTATTGCCGCGCGTTGGCTTGGTGCGCCGCGCGTCCATTTTTTATTGGATGCCATGCGCCACGGCGCGACTCTGCTGGACGATTCGGAGGATGATTTTCGCCGTGAGACGTATGGAACGTCTGTCGGTGGATGCGCTTGCGCTTATCCACCCTACCTGGATATACGCAATGCGGAAATGGTCGCAAACGGAGAGGTGGGGCATGAATCGGATTGACCAATGTGGCGATTTTGTAGGATGGATAAGCGTGAGCGCATCCACCGGAAGATACGTGAAAAGGGGGAATGTATGAGTCATTATCGCCGTGCTTTTATCCCAGGCGGCGTCTACTTTTTTACTGTCGTTGCCCTTGACCGTGTTCCGATTTTTGTCGATGAGGGGCGCGTAGAGGTGTTGCGGCAAGCATTTCGCAAGGTGATGGCGGTGTGTCCCTTCCAGATTGATGCGATGGTTGTTCTGCCCGAGCACTTGCACTGTATCTGGCGATTGCCGGAAGGCGATGCCGATTATTCCTCTCGCTGGCGTGAAATAAAGAAGGCCGCTTCGCGCAAAATCTGCACCGCCACCAACGCGCGCAACGAGCGGATGGTGTGGCAGCGGCGGTTTTGGGAACACGCCATTCGCGATGAGGACGACTGGTGCCGGCATGTGGATTACATCCATTACAACCCGGTGAAGCACCGGTTGGCGAGCAGCCCCGGCGAGTGGCGCTGGTCGTCGTTCGGCAACGCGGTGCGCAAGGGGTGGTACGAGGAATCATGGGGCGCCAATGAACCGGCAAGCATTATCGGGATGGATTGCGAATGATAGGGACTTCTTTGGTAGGGTGGATAAGCGTGAGCCGCATCCACCAAAAATTCGCGAATAGGGACGCCTGTCGGTGGATGCGGCTCACGCTTATCCACCCTACCCGTTACTACCATGTTGTACGGTTGCCAAAATAGTTACGAATAAAGGTTTTCATAATGACAGAAATAAAAAATGACCGTTTAAGCGATTTGTCGCCGTTGCAAAAAGCCGCGCTGGCGATGAAGGAGTTGCGCGCGAAGCTCGATGCGGCGGAGGGCGCGCAGCGTGAGCCTATCGCGATTGTCGGGATGGGCTGCCGTTTCCCCCAGGCCGATGGGCTGGAGGCTTATTGGCGTTTGCTTTCCGAGGGGCGCGATGCGATAGGCGAGGTGCCGGCGGAGCGCTGGGACCTGGATCGCTTTTACGACCCCAATCCCAATGCTCCGGGCAAGATCAATAGCCGCCATGGCGGTTTCCTGGATAATGTGGATAGTTTCGATGCGGCGTTTTTCGGCATTTCGCCGCGCGAGGCGGAGCGCATGGACCCGCAGCAGCGCTTGTTGCTGGAGGTCGCCTGGCATGCGCTGGAGGATGCCGGGCTATCCCCGGCGGCGCTACGCGGGTCGCGCACCGGGGTGTTTGTCGGCATCACCCAGATGGATTACGGAGTGATGCAGTTGGGCGGCGCGCTGGAGGACATCCAGGCCTACACCGGCACCGGCAACGGTCTGTGTTTTGCCGCCGGGCGGCTGGCTTATGTGCTGGGGCTGCATGGGCCGACTTTTTCGGTTGATACCGCGTGTTCGTCTTCCATGGTGGCGCTGCATCAGGCGTGCCAGGCTTTGCGCAACCGCGAGTGCGATATGGCGCTGGTCGCCGGCACGCAGATTAATCTAACGCCGCAGATGCAGATTTTCCTGGCGAAAACGCAGTCTTTCGCGCCGGATGGGCGCTGCCGGACTTTCGACGAGGCGGCGAACGGCTTCGTGCTGGGCGAGGGAGTGGGGGTGCTGGTGTTGCGCCGCCTGTCCGACGCGCAAGCCCGCCGCGACCCGATACGCGCGGTGGTGCGCGCCAGCGGGATAAACCACGACGGTCCCGCCAGCGGCCTGACGGTGCCCAGCGAGGCCGCGCAGGAGGCCTTGTTGCGCTGGGTGTACGAGCGCGCCCGGCTGAATCCGGGTGATATTGATTATGTGGAGGCGCACGGCACGGCCACGGAATTGGGCGATCCGATAGAAGTGGGGGCGCTGCGCGCGGTTTTTGGCGAACGCGCGCCGGAGCAGCCCGCCTTGCTGCTCGGTTCGGTGAAGACCAATTTCGGCCACTTGAACGCGGCTGCCGGCATCGCCGGCCTGATTAAGGTGGTGCTGATGCTGGAGCACGGGCAGGTGGCGCCCAATCTGCATTTCAAGCAAGCCAGCTCCAAAGCGCCATGGGCGGGTTTCAGCGTGCGCGTGCCCACTACATTGCAGCCCTGGCCGCAACAGCACCGGCCAAGGCGGGCGGGCGTCAGCTCTTTCGGCCTGGCGGGCACGAACACGCATGCTGTGGTCGAGCAGGCGCCCGCAGCAGTGGACGTTTCGCCTGAATTGGCGCAAGAGCGCCAGCGCCCGCTGCACTTGTTGGCGATTTCGGCGCGCAATGATACCGCCTTGCGCGAGCTGGCGTCGGCCTATCTCGATTGTTTGAGCGATGCCACGTCCCTGGCCGATTTTTGTTTCAGCGCGAATACCGGACGCAGCCATTTCGCTTGGCGCGCGGCGCTGTGCGCCGGTTCCATTGAAGCATTGCGCGAACGCCTTGCCGCTGTGGCACGCGCGGACAGCGCTATCACACAGCTTCCCAAGGGCGGCGCGGGGCGGCTGGCGCTGCTGTTCGCCGCCGATGCGCCGGTGCATGAGGTTGTGGCGCTGGCGCAGACCCAGCCGCAGGTGGCCGCCACGCTGGCGCGCTGTGAGGCGGCTTATGCCGCGAGCGGCGCGCAGACGGCTTTGTTTGCGCAGGGGCAAAACAGCCAGGATAGCCGGGCGGCGACGTTCGCCTGCCAATATGCGCTGGCGCAGATGTGGGTCGCCTGGGGAATGCGCCCGTCCGCCGTGGCGGGGTGCGGCGTGGGAGAGTTGACGGCGCGCTGCATGGCCGGCGTGTTTGATCTGGAACAGGCTTTCCGGCTGCTGGCCGGCCATGCCGTGGAAGGACGCACGCCGGAGATTTCCGTATATTCCGGGCAGGACGGCGCGTTGCTGCCGCTCATTCCGTCCCCGGCTTACCGCCTGCCGGCCAGTCTCGCGGCAAATGTTTCCGCAGCCGTGCGAACCCTCGTGGAGGCGGGGTTCAAGACGCTGCTCGGGATAGGCGCAGCGCCGATGTCGCCCGCAGGCGGCGAGAGCGGCGCTATCATAGGATTGCCCCAGTCTCCGGGGTCGCTTTGGCCGATGCTGCTGGAAACGCTGTCCCAGCTATACCTGCGCGGCTATACGGTGGATTGGGATGCCTACGATGCAGGTTATGGCAGGCAGCGGGTGCGCCTGCCCGGCTATCCGTTCCAGCGCCGTCGGTTTTGGCTGGAAAGCGCGAAGAGTGCGGTTGCGCCGGAGATTGCTGCTGCACCTGCGCCCGCAGTCGCTGCCCCGCCTGCCTGTAGTTTGCCCCCTGCTGCGCCGTCTGCTGCGGTTGAGGCATCCGCGCCGACTGGCGTCCCGGATTTGTCGCGTTTGCTCGAAAGGCAGATAGATGCCGCATCGGCGGCAATTAACGATGTGGTCGCGCAGCAACTGGCTTTCCTGAAAAACCGGGTGGCGCGCGGTGTTGTCGCGCCGCCGCCGGCTATACCCGCAGCGGAAGCATTGGTAGCGCCGGATGTTGCCAAAGTCGCCGAAGACCCGCCGGAAGCCGCGCCCGCGCGCCATGCGCTGGGCGACTGGCATTTGCTCATGATGGCCGCCGATGATGAGGCTGCGGTCGAGCAAATCGGCGACACGCTGGCGGCCAACCCCACGCAAATGGAAGGTGTTGTGGGCGAGGGCTTGGTGCGCCGCATGTTGGTGCATCGCGGCAGCGACGATGCGGCAGCCGCGTTGGGCAAGGGCGGCGCGGCGCGCGATGCCAAGCGGGTCATTGCAGCGACGGCGTGGAGCGAGCGCTCCGTCGTATTCATGTTCCCAGGGGTGGGCGACCATTATTTGCGCATGGCGCAGGGCTTGTATGCGAGCGAACCGCTGTTCCGCGCCAAAGTGGATTGGTGCTGCGAGCAGCTTAAGCCGACGCTGGGCGTGGATTTGCGCGAGGTGCTTTATCCGCCGCAGCCCGCCGCCGCAGCAACGCCCGCGCCGGCCAAAAAAATGGATATGCGCGCGATGCTGGGGCGCGGCGCGGCAGCACCCGACCCGCTGGAGGCGCGGCTGAACCAGACTTTGCATAGCCAGCCGCTGGTGTTCATCATCGAATACGCGCTGGGGCAATTGTGGCTGGCAAAAGGCGTGCGACCGCACGCGATGATCGGTTACAGCATCGGTGAATATGCGGCTGCTTGCCTGTCCGGCGTGATTAATGTGGAAGACGCGCTGCTGCTGATCGCGCGGCGCGCGCAGTTGATCCAGGCGCTGCCGCAAGGCGTGATGCTGGCGCTGCCGCTGACGGAACAGCAGGTGCTGCCGCTGCTGGGCGAAAATCTCTCGCTGGCTATCGTCAGCACGCCGAATTTATGCGTGGTGGGCGGCGCGGAAGACGCGATAAGCGCGCTGGAAACGCGTTTGCGCAATGATGAAGTCGTATCCCGGCGGCTGCCGGGCACGCACGCTTTTCATACCCGTATGCTCGCTCCGCTGCACGACGCGCTGGTCGATCTGGTGCAGGGTTTCACGTTGAGCGCGCCGCGTATCCCTTACGTTTCCAACCTGACGGGGAACTGGATTAGCACGGCGGAGGCCACTGATCCGGTTTACTGGGCGCGCCATACTTGGCAAACGGTGCGCTTCGCCGACGGGCTGGGGCGCTTGCTGGACACCGAAGGGCGCGTGTTCCTGGAAGTGGGTCCGGGGCAAAGCCTGGGCAGTTTTGTGCTCCAACACCCGGCGGCGCAGAAACTGCGCGACAAAATCGTGCTGCCGTCGCTACGGAATCGCTACGAGCAGCAGCCGGACGAGGCGTTTTTCCTGACTACGCAGGGCAAATTGTGGTTGGCGGGATACAGGTTTTAGCTAAAACTGCGGAATAGCCCCTCTCCCGCAGGCGGGAGAGAGAGAGGGGTTGGGGTGAGGGACGTTATGTATCCGCCCACGAGAGAAGGGAGAGCATCTGCTGAGGTTGACGGTTTTTTGATGGCGTATTGATTTGCTGGGATTAATTTATGGGAGAAAATATGACAGAGCAAGTTGTAGGCGTAATCGGCGCGGGGGTGATGGGTAGCGGCGTAGCTCAGAACCTGGCGCAAAGCGGCTTCAAGGTGGTGTTGATCGACATTGTGGAGCAAGCCCTGGATAGGGCGCGCACGGAAATCCGCAACAATGTCCGTTTCCAGGCGTTCAGCCAGAAGGATAAGAGCAAGGCGGACGATCCGAAAACCATTCTGGAGCGCATCCAGTTCACCACCGACTATGCGCCGTTGGCTGAGGCGTATTACGTGGTGGAGAACGTCGTCGAAAAATGGGAGGCCAAGAGCACAGTGTATCCGCGCCTGGACGCGGTTTGTCCGGCGCATACGGTGTATGCCGTGGATACCTCGTGCTACTCGATCACCCGCGTGGGCGCGCTGACCAACCGCCCGGACAAGGTGATCGGCATCCATTTCATGAACCCGGTGCCGATGAAGCCGACGGTCGAAGTCATCAAGGGCTGGCATACCTCGGAAGAAACCATAGCCATCACCAACGACCTGCTGACGCGCATGGGCAAGAACGGCGTGCTGGTCAACGACGCACCCGGTTTCGTTTCCAACCGCGTACTGATGCTGACGGTCAACGAGGCGGTGTTCGTGTTGCAGGACCAAGTAGCCACCGCGCAACAGGTGGATGAAATATTCAAGAAATGTTTCGGTCACAAAATGGGTCCGCTGGAAACCGCCGACCTGATCGGCCTGGACACGATACTCTATTCCATCGAAGTGCTGCACGAGAGCTTCGGCGACAGCAAGTACCGTCCTTGCCCGCTGCTGAAAAAGATGGTGGATGCCGGATTGCTGGGGCGTAAGAGCGGACAAGGGTTTTACAAGTATAAATAGGTTGTTGTGTCTTTCGTTCCCACGCTCCGCGCTCCTCGTTACACACAAGTGTCAGGGCAAGGACGAGCGCAGTGCTCCCTTCTCCCGCAGGCGGGAGAAGGGCCGGGGATGAGGGCGTTTGCGCTTCGGCAAGCGTTATCAATGTGCAACGTCCCTCACCCCAACCCCTCTCCCGCCTGCGGGAGAGGGGCTTTGTCTCATTCCCACGCAGCGTGTGGGAATGAGATGAATGCTCGTAAAATAGTTTTGTTATTTTGGTTGCGGCCAGAGGCTGCGTATAAAAGGAAATTACTATGAATATTGAAGAAGTGAAAACAAAGGCGCGCGAATTCGTTAGCCAGTACCTGAACAACGAAGAAGTGGACCCGGACGTGGACTTGTTCGCGACGGCGATGGTGAATTCCCTGTTTGCGATGCAGTTGGTGCTGTTCGTCGAGAAGGAGTTCGGCATGGCGGTGGAAAATGAAGACCTGGATTACGAAAACTTCAAATCCGTCAATGCAATCGGTGCTTTTGTATGCAGGAAACTGGGTTTGACGGCGGCAGCCTGAACTAGGGAGATATTTCCATGATTATTGAACTGAGCGAAGCGCAACGGGAGTCCCAGAGCGGGTTTCGGGATTTCGTCGATAGGCTGGTGGCGCCTTTTGCCGACGAGCATGACCGTCGCCAGGAAATGCCGCCGGAATTGATCCGCCAGGTGGCGGAGGCGGGCTACCTGGGCGGCGTCATCCCCGCGCAGTACGGCGGGAGCGCAATGGATGCGGTCACCTGGGGTTTGCTGTGCGAGGAAATCGGGCGCGGCAGCGCGTCCTTGCTATCTCTGCTGATCGTCCACGGCATGGTGGCGCAGGCCTTGATTAAGTGGGGCAGCGAGGCGCAGCGCCAGGAGTGGCTGCCTAAGCTCGCCAAGGGCGAAATGATAGGCGCATTTGGATTAACCGAGCCGAATATCGGCAGCGACGCCCGCAATATTGAAACGACGGCGGTGCTGGAAGGCGACGAGTGGCGTCTGAACGGGCAAAAACGCTGGATTTCCTTCGCCCAGGTCGCCACCTTGTTCCTGATCCTCGCCCAAGTGGACGGCAAGCCCGCCGCGTTTCTGGTGGAGCGCGGACGCGATGGATTTTCCACCGAGCCGATTAACGGCATGTTGGGCTTTCGCTCAGCCATGCTGGCCGGCATCCATATGCAGGAGTGCCGCATTCCCGCCGCCAATCTGGTGGGGCGCGTCGGGTTCGGTTTCTCGCATGTGGCGGGAACTGCGCTGGACCATGGCCGCTATTGCGTCGCCTGGGGTTGCCTGGGGCTGGCGCAGGCCGGGCTGGACGCAAGCCTCGCCTATACCGGGAAACGCAAGCAGTTCGGTGCTTTTCTGAAAACTCACGAGCTGATCCAGGAGCTAATCGCCGACATGATTACGCAAATCCGCGCGGCGCGCATGTTGTGCTATCAGGCTGCCTACCTCAAGCAGCAAGGCGACCCGTCCCTGATTATGGAAACCTCCATCGCCAAATATTTCACCTCGCGCGTCGCGGTCAAGGTTTCTTCCGATGCAGTGCAAATCCATGGCGCCAACGGCTGTTCCGACAGCTACCCGGTGCAACGCTATCTGCGCGACGCCAAGATCATGGAAATCATCGAGGGCAGCAACCAGATGCAGCAAATCATCATCGCTAAATACGGTTATCAGGATCACATCATGAACCAGCGGCGTCAACGCAGCGAAAACAGCGGGAGCAAGGCGGAATGAGCGCGACCACCACTGACCAAGCCGAAGCCTTGCGCCAGGAAAAAAAGGCGCGCAGCGTCAAATGCGTGGTATGGGACCTGGACAACACCCTGTGGGACGGCACGCTGCTCGAAGGCGGCGTCGCCGGACTGCGCCCCGGCGTGTTGCAGGCGATGCGCACATTGGACCAGCGCGGCATTTTGCAATCGGTCGCCTCGAAGAACGACCACGCGCTGGCGCTGGCCAAGCTGGAAGAGCTGGGCATCGCCGAATATTTCCTGTACCCGCAAATCCATTGGGGCGCCAAATCCGGCTCGATGGAGCGCATCGCCAAGGACATCAACATCGGTCTCGACACCCTGGCGTTCATCGACGATCAGGCGTTCGAGCGCGAAGAAGTCGGCTACGCGCTGCCGCAATTGCTGTGTCTGGATGTCGCCGAAATCGACGATATGTTGGCGCGACCGGAATTCAACCCGCGTTTCGTGACCGAAGACTCGGCGCGCCGCCGTGCCATGTATATGGCGGACATAACGCGCAAGGCGGTGGAAGAGCATTTCGAGGGACCCCAGGACGCCTTCCTGTCCAGCCTGGAAATGAGTCTTAGCATCGCCCCGGCGCGGGAAGAAGACCTGAAACGCGCCGAGGAACTGACGCTGCGCACCAATCAGCTTAACACCACCGGCTACACCTATTCCCACGACGAGCTTAACTTCTTCCGCCAGTCCGATAAGCACCGCCTGCTGATCGCCGACCTCGAAGACAAATACGGCACCTACGGCAAGATCGGCCTGGTGCTGATCGAAACCAGGGAAGACGCCTGGATGGTCAAACTGCTGCTCATGTCCTGCCGGGTGATGGCGCGCGGCGTGGGCACCGTGCTGATCAACCACCTGCGCAACGAAGCGCGCCGCCACGGCGTGCGATTGCTGGCCGAAATGCTGCCCAACGAACGCAACCGCATGATGTACATGACCTACAAGTTCAACCACTTCCGGGAACTGGAAAAACAGGGCGATCTGGTGATATTCGAGAACAACCTGGAGGTAGTGCATGCCTTCCCCGATTATTTCAAGCTGGAAATCGGAGAAATAAGGTGATCCTTATCAATCCGCGTAGGCTGGTGGTGAGGCAGGGTAAATTTGTTCTCCACCTGGGAAAAAACCATTCACCGCAGAGACGCAGAGGCGCTGAGGAAAAACAACGGGTTGTAGAATTGAATGGTTTCACCCTTTTTATTGATTTCTCGGCGTCTGAAGCGTCTCTGCGGTGAATAATTTTTTTCTGGGCGAGAACAAATTTACTTTGGGTGGTAAGGTGCGAACCCCAGTCTACGACGCTGGAAATCGGTGGATAAAGTTATGCATGGTATAGAACTGTTCGACGTGAGCCGCATACACCCCGCGTGCAAGGGTTTTTCCGGCGCGGTGTTCGATGGGTGCTACGTTTATCTGGCGCCGCTCAACAACGGCAATTTCCACGGGCGGGTGGCGCGCTACGATCCGGCGCGGGCTTTCGACGACCCCGCCGCGTGGGAAACGTTCGACAGCGCGCAAATCAACCCGGAAAGCCGGGGTTTCGTGGACGGGCTGTTCGATGGCCGCTACTTTTATCTCGTGCCGTTTTTCAAGGGCGACCATCACGGTCAAGTAACCCGCTACGACACGCGCCTGCCCTTCACGGAAAGCGCAAGCTGGGCGGTTTTCGACACCACCGCGATTCATCCAAACAGCCGGGGCTTCGTCAGCGGCTGTTTCGACGGACGCCATATTTACCTTGCGCCGTACCAGTTGGATCACGTCACCACGCATGGACAGGTGACGCGCTACGATACCCAGGGCGATTTCGCAGACCCCGGCGCGTGGCAGGTTTTCGACACCGCCAAGGTTCACCCCGACAGCCGGGGTTTTCACTCGGCGGTGTGCGAGGGCGATTATGTCTATTTTGTGCCCTACCTGCGCGGCGGCGGGGAATACAGCGGGCTGCTGCTACGCTACGACCGGCGCAAGGATTTCGCCGACCCGGCGGCCTGGCAATATTTCGACTTGACCACCCTGGACGCCGGATGCCGGGGTTATGTCGGCGGCGCATGCCACAACGGGATGCTCTATCTCGCGCCGTATATCAACGGCACGGGCCGCCATGGCCGCGTGGCGCGGTTCGATACGCGCGCGGCATTGGACGACCCAAGCGCCTGGTCGGTATTCGATTGCGCGCAAGTCGATCCGGGCAGCCGGGGCTTCTTCGGCACACTCAGCGACGGACGGCATCTCTACCTGGTGCCGCATTGTCGCGGCGTGGGCGAATATCACGGTCAACTCACCCGCTACGACCTGTCCCGACCGTTCGACGACCCGGCAAGCTGGTCGATCTGCGACCTGGTGCGCGCCGATCCGGCCTGCAAAGGCTTCATCGGCGGGGTGCAACATGCCGGCTACCTCTACCTGGCGCCGTTCGAAACCGACGCAGGTTGCCACAGCGGGCTGGCGGTGCGGGTGAAATTGGATGAGGAAAGCGTCTGGAGTAACTGATCGTTCCCACGCTCCGCGTGGGAATGCAGCCTGGGACACTCCGCGTCCCGAATAGTTTGATGTAATGGAATGTTGGCGTTATTTCGGTGCGCTATTCGTTAGATGCGATGGCGGACATGCTGCTGCGCGTATTCACTCAGCTTGAGGTTGACTCGGTGAATTGATACGCGACGCGGAGCGTCGATAGCGGCATTCCTTTGCCTTGCGTGGGAACGATCATATAGTTTTTTGTCGCGGCAAGCACGGCGGGAAAGCCATGCGGCCATGGTTAATGTTGTTTCTGGAGTGAATCGAAGAATGAATGACCAACAAAACGTGAGCCAGGTCTCGGATCGGCCTGCCGTCGAGAGTTTTTTACGCGAATTCATGGCCAAGGCGCTGCCTACCGCGCCGGGCGATGAGGACATCCATATTCCGTTTCTGGAAATGGGCGCCAATTCCCTGGTTTTGATGGAGGTGCAGCGCGCCGTGGAGTCCCGCTATGGACTCACGATTGCGATACCGCAGTTTTTCCAGGAACTCACCACAATGGATGAGCTGGCGAACTATATCGTGCAAAACCAAGTGGCGCCGCCTGCCGCCGCGCCGGCAGCGCCCATGCCGCAGCCTGCCGCCGTCGCGCCTGTTGCGCCGCCGCCTGTGCGCTATGCGCCGGAAAGCTCGGGTGTTGCTTCCGGCGAGTTGGAATCCATCCTGGTGCGCCAGATCGAGAGCGCTTCGCGCGCCATTAACCAAGTCGTCGCCCAGCAGTTGCAATTCCTCGGCGGGATCGGCCTGAACCCGGCGGCGACGCCTCAAGCTTCCGTCGCGCCTACGCCGCCCCCCGCACAGCCTGCAGCTCCCGCCGCCGCGCCGGAGAAAAAAGCGGCTGCGGCGCCGGCGTCCAAGCCTGGCTCCGCCACGGTGATGCATCGCATCCTGTCGCCATTGGAGATACGCGCGCGCGGCTTGAGCGAAAAGCAGAGTCGCCACCTCGAAGCGCTGATCGGGCGCTATACCGCCCGCACGCGGATTTCGAAAGAACTGGCGGCGCGCTATCGTAGCGCGCTGGCCGACAGCCGCGCGGCGGTGGGGTTTCGCTTCACGACCAAGGAAATGCTCTACCCCATCGTCGGTACGCGCGGGCAAGGGGCGAATGTCTGGGATGTGGACGGCAATAAATACATCGACATCACCATGGGGCAGGGGGTGACGCTGTTCGGCCATCACCCGAAATTTATCGACGACGCGCTGGCGGACCCCGAAAACGATATTTTGATGCTGGGTCCGCGGTCGCCCCATGCGGGCGAGGCGGCTGCGTTGTTTTGCGAAATGACCGGGATGGAGCGCGTGACCTTCACCAACACCGGCACCGAGGCGGTCATGGCTGCGCTACGCCTGGCACGCACCGCGACGCAACGCACTAAGATTGTGATGTTCGACAATGCCTATCACGGCCATGCCGACAATGTGATGGGGCGGCCTGTGTGGCAGGATGAGCAATTGATTAGCGTGCCGGTCGCGCCGGGCATCACGCAGGGTTCGGTGGATGATTTGTGGCTGCTTGATTACGGCAGCGATGCGGCGCTGGATTTCATCCGCGCCCATGCCCATGAACTGGCGGCAGTGATCGTGGAGCCGGTGCAGAGCCGCCGCCCCGATCTACAGCCGCGCGAATTTTTGCACGAACTGCGCCGCATCACCGAGCAGGCCGGCGCACTGTTGATTTTCGATGAAATGATCACCGGCTTTCGCGTCCACCAGGGCGGGGCGCAAGCCTGGTTCGGCGTCAAGGCGGACATCGCCACCTATGGCAAGGTGCTGGCCGGCGGCATGCCCATCGGCGTGGTGGCGGGAGCGGCGCGCCTGATGGACGCGATAGACGGCGGCATGTGGAATTACGGCGATGCGTCTTACCCGGTGGTGGACCGCACCATTTTCGGCGGCACTTTCTGCCAGCATCCAACCGCGATGATCACCATGCTGGCGACCTTGCGCCACCTGAAAGAGCAAGGCCCGGCGTTGCAGGAAGGGCTGAACCGGCGCACCGAAACGCTGGCGGCTGAACTGAACGACTTTTTCGATGCGGAAGACGTGCCCATCCGCGTGGTGCATTTCGGCTCGCTGTTCCGCTTTGCGTTTTCCAGCAATCTCGAACTGTTGTTTTACCATTTGATGGAAAAGGGCGTCTTTATTTGGGAATGGCGCAATTACTTCCTCTCCACCGCCCACACCGACGCCGATGTGGCGCATATCGTGCAGGCGCTGAAGGAATGCGTGGCGGAAATGCGCGCCGGCGGCTTTCTGCCCGAACGCAGCGCTCCCCCGGAGGCGGCCCCGCCGTTCCCACTCAGCGAGGCACAGCGCCAGCTTTCCATCCTCGCGCAGATCACGCCGGAAGGCTCCATCGCCTATCACGTCAGCCCTCTGTTGCGTTTGAGCGGGCATCTGGAGGTGGCGGCGCTACGCATCGCAGTGCGCGAAGTCATGCGCCGCCACGAAGCCTTGCGCACGGTGATTGTGGGCGATCAGCAGCAAGTCATGCCGCTCGAAAAGCTGCCCGATGCGGGGCTGACGTTTAACGATTTGAGCGCGCATGACGCCCCCGAAACCGCACTGGCCGCAGCCCTTGAGGAACATGCCTGCCACCCCTTTGACCTCGCGCGCGGCCCGCTGTTCGAAGCGCACCTGTTCCGTCTGGCGCCCAATGAGCACCGGCTGTTGCTCAAGGCGCACCACATCGTGGTGGACGGGCTTTCCGTCAACCTCATCGTGCAGGATTTGGCCGCGCTTTACACCGCAGCGTTACATGGCCTGGACGCCAAACTGCCGACGCCGTTGCAGCTTAAAGATTACCTCGGTTGGCGGGCAAGCACATCGTTCCCGCAACAAGAAGCTTATTGGCTCAAACAACTGTCCGGCGACCTGCCGGTGCTGGACTTGCCGGTGGACCGCCCCGAACCGCAAATCAAAACCTACCAGGGCGGGCGTTACAGTCAGGCGGTGCCGCCATCCTTGCTCAACGCGGTGCGCGCGCTCAGCCGCGCGCAGGGCTGCACCCACTTCATGACCTTGTTCTCGGCTTACGCGCTGTGGCTGCATCGCCTGTGCGCCCAAGAAGAGTTGCTGGTGGGCATGCCGGTGGCCGGGCGCAATTTGAAAGGAGGGGAACAACTGGTCGCGTACTGCACCCATCTCATCCCGATACGCAGCCGCATGACGTGGAACCAGACGTTCGCCGAGTACCTGCGGGGCATGCGCGACACCTTGTTGCAGGGCTACCAGAATCAGGATTACCCGTTTGCCGAACTGATTAACCACCCATCGCTAAAGGCGAAGCGCGGCAACCTGGTGTCGGCCTTGTTCAACCTGGACCGCCCCGGCGTAGCACCCGAGATGGCCGGGCTGAAAGTCGATTGGCTGTCGCAACCGATACACCGCACCGCGTTTGCGCTGACGTTGAACCTGACCGAAGTGGACGACGCAATGGTGCTCGAATGCGATTTCAGCCGCGACTTATTCGATGAAACCAGCATCGCCCGCTACGTCGGCCATTTCCTGACCCTGCTGCAAGGCATCGTCGCCAATCCCAACGAAACCCTGGCGCGCCTGCCGTTGCTGGACGCCGCAGCCGGCCAGCAATTGCTGGTCGATTGGAACGACACCGCCGCCGACTATCCGCGCGCATCGTGCGCCCACCAACTGTTCGAAGCGCAGGCGGCGCAAACGCCGCAAGCTGGCGCGTTGCGCTATCTTGATGCGGAAATGAGCTACGCGGAACTCAACGCGGCAGCCAATCGCTTGGCTGCTTGGCTGCGCACCCAGAGCGTGGGGCCGGAAGCCGTCGTCGGCCTGTGCATGGAGCGCTCCCCCGAACTGGTGATCGGCCTGCTTGCCATCATGAAGGCCGGCGGCGCGTATCTGCCGTTGGACCCGAGCTATCCGGCGGCGCGCCTGGACTTCATGCTCGCGGATGCCGGGGTGGCGGTATTGCTCACCCAGGAACGCCTCAAAGCGCGGCTGAATCCGCCGGCAGGCGTCCGGGTGCTGTGCTTGGATACGCAGCGGGAAGCCTATGCCGGTTTGCCGGATGCCAATCCCATCAGCGGCGTAACGCCGGAAAACCTCGCCTACCTGATCTATACCTCGGGATCGACCGGGCAACCCAAGGGAACTCTGATCGCGCATCGCGGCCTGGTGAATTATTTGAGCTGGGCAGTGCAGCGCTATGAAGTGGCGCAGGGCGAAGGCGCGCCGCTGCATTCCTCAATCAGCTTCGACGCGACCATCACCAGCCTGTTCGCACCGCTCATCACCGGGCGCAGGCTGACAATATTGCCCGAAGGCGGGCAGGAGATCGACCACATCCGTGCCGCGTTGCAATCCGGCCAGAACTGGAGCCTGGTCAAGCTCACCCCTGCCCACCTGGAGCTAATCAACGCAATGATCCCATCGGAACAACTGGCCGGGTTGACGCGTTTCGTCGTGCTGGGTGGAGAGGCGTTGCTGGAGCGCCATGTCGCGCCATGGTGCGAACACGCCCCGGAAACACGCCTGATTAACGAATACGGCCCCACGGAAACCGTGGTCGGCTGCTGCATTTACGAAGTCGGCACGGGGCCGGCATCGCAATCGGGTTCCGTGCCGATAGGCCGCCCCATCGCCAACACGCAGTTATACGTGCTCGACGCCAACCGCCAGCCGGTGCCGGTCGGAGTCAAGGGCGAGCTGTACATCGGCGGCGAGGGTGTGGCGCGCGGCTACCATCGCCGCCCCGAGTTGACCAATGAGCGTTTCGTGGCGCTCGAACAGACGGGACTCGCTGCCTTAGTCCCGCCCGGTGGCAACCTTTACCGCACCGGCGACGTCGTGCGCTACCTGCCCGACGGCAACCTGGTCTATCTCGGGCGTATCGACAACCAAGTCAAAGTGCGCGGCTTCAGGATCGAACTGGGCGAGATCGAAAGCGTGCTCGCGCACCTGCCGGGTGTGCGCGAAGCCGTGGTGGTCGCGCATCGCCGCTCGGATCAGGATGTGCGCCTGATCGCCTACGTCGCGCCCGTGGCCGGTGTAACGCTGGACGAGCGGATATTGCGCCAGTCCCTGTCCGAAGTCCTGCCCGCCCACATGCTGCCCAGCGCATTCGTGCTATTGCCGACCTTGCCCCTGACCGGCAACGGTAAGGTGGACCGCGCCGCCTTGCCGCTCCCCGACGGCCTGCGCCCGCAACTGGGTTCGGCCTACGCCGATCCGGGCAGCGAAGCGGAAAAACGCATCGCCGCAATATGGCGCGAATTGCTGGAAGTCGAGCGGGTAGGCGTGGACGACAACTTCTTCGAACTGGGCGGCCATTCCCTGCTGGTGATCCCACTACGCGACCGCTTGCAAGCCCTG
>Ga0172380_10001430_pt1 | contig 40865 bp, 63 predicted proteins | sample Leawe162metaG_FD_119747 | JGI IMG/M metagenome (GOLD analysis project Ga0172380, IMG submission 119747) | Leachate microbial communities from a municipal landfill in Southern Ontario, Canada - Leachate well 162 metaG | ecosystem: Engineered > Solid waste > Landfill > Unclassified | place...
CGGTCGGTATAATCCGCCGATGTAACCGCCGCATCGGGGAGGCCAGGATGTTTACGCCTGACCTCCTCACAATGTAGCTGCTTCAGGATTTGGATTGCGGTCATATCAGAACTGCAATGGATCGCCAACCGGATCCACTCCCGGTATCGGTTCGGTTTGTGCCGGATCGGACTGGGCGGGGGATGAATAGGACGGTTCAACCGGTGCGGTCGGTTTCGATCCTCCGAGAAAACGCATCTCGTTTACAACCACCTCGGATGTGTATCGCTTGTTGCCGTCCTTATCTTCATAGTTTCGGTTGGTAATTTTCCCTTCGACATAGAGCTGATCGCCCTTGTGAACGTACTTCTCGGCCAGTTCGGCCAGTTGCCGCCATGCTACGATATTATGCCATTCGGTATTTTCAACCATCTCGCCCGACTTGTTTTTGTACTTTTCAGACGTGGCAAGGGTGAACCGGGCGACCGTTGTGCCGCCCTCCAGGTGCCGTACTTCCGGGTCTTTACCGACCCGCCCTAATAAAATTGCTTTGTTTACCATTGTTTTGAATTTATTTAGCGTGTAGTTAATCGAATAGTAACTTTTCTTTATTCTCATAAGCGAGCAAAAGACCCTTGATAAACGTTTCTGTTTTCTCTTTATAGTTTCCAATATGCCCGCCGACCTCTTTGTTTGATAATTTTTCAAGTAATTTAGTCAGTTGATCTGCAATTTTTTTACAGTCGCCCCAATTTATATAACCATCACAATCGGAATGAGATAAAAGAATAAATAAAGGGTTTGGCTTTAAGCACTCCCATTTTATCGGAAATTGTGCCCTTATTTTTGTCATCCTATGAACTTCAAGCTCATCGCCTATTGGAAATTGATAATCCAATAAGCAAAAAGGTGATACAGCTCCCTTGTCTTGATAAAATCCATCCATTAAGTCCAGTGGTGGTAATCCTGCAACTCTTGCAATTTCTTGCCTCCACGCATGAAATGAACTATATGATCCATTCCATGCTCCATGTGTGGTGTCTAATCCCATTTTCGTTTTTATTTAATTGGTTTCGTACTATTCTGTTTGCGTTTCTTTCGTTCCCATGCATACAGGCCATCCCGCCCGACCGGGGTAGGATGGTATGTATGCTGACCGATGCGGATTGTGATGGGTTTCATAGGATTAGAGTTTGTTGGCCTGATCGCGAACATAGATAGCTGTTTTTTCAAGCAGCACCTTGGTACTGGCAATAATTGCGATTCCTTCCGGTGAACTCATCTGTGGCAATAATATAGCGTCAATCTGTACGGCCAGTGCAATGAGTTTCTGTTTGTCCGGGGCGGCTGCGGCCTTTTTCTCGGCGAGTTCCCTTTTCTTTTGCTCATCCTTTTCTTTTTCTTCGGCCTCTTTCCTTGCCTTTTCTTCTGCAATCCTTTTCCGTTCGATTTCGGCCAATAGTCTGGCCTTTTCTTCTTGCTCAGCCTTCAGGATTTTATCAGCCTCCTCTTTTTCGATCCGGGCTTTTTCTTCAGCTTCTTTTTTCTCTTTCTCGGCCTTTTCCCGTTCGATCCGGAAGGCTTCATTTATCTCGAATTGCCTTCTCTCTGCTTCCTTTCGTTCTTCTTCCAGTTGCCTTTCTTTTTCTTCAGCCTCTTTTTTCAGCCGTTCATTCTCATCCCGGATTCGTTTCTCTTCAGCCAACCGGGCCAGTTCAGCCTGTCGGCGTTCTTCTTCAGCCTTAGTCTCCGCGTCCTGTTTGGCTTTGAACTGCATCTTTGCACCGGATAGCAGCTTCTGATAATCCTCTTCTGTCATCTTTCCCAAATCCAGACCAAACGGGATAAATTCAGCAACGGGTAATACCTCTGCATCCCGGATTGTTTTCAGTTCAGACTGTCGTTTAGCCTCGGCAATCTCGCGGGCCTTTTCGACGTTGTTAAAAACGTCCTCGGTCAGCTTACGGGAGGCCGCAATCAGGTTGTATGCAGCCTGCTCCAAGTTTCCGCGAAGCAGGTAGGTTCGCTTCCGGGTGTCCTTCAGATCGCTCGCACTGGTCCGGATCTTAACGGTTTTAAGCCGCAAATCCCGTGCGATCATTTCATCGGTACTGGTTGGCGTTTCAAAATTGATCTTACCGGCCTGACCCTGAATCTCGGCCAGTTGAACCAGATAGGGTTGATAACTTTGCTTAATCTCCTCGCCTTCCTGAATAGCAAGGCCGGAGTTTTTGACAACCTCTTCGAGTTGTCCGACTTCAATTTTTGTGATTTGTGTGTCCATGATTAAAATATGAATTTGTTTTTGATCTCTTCCATTTGTTTTTCGATCTGCTGAATCTTCTCACGGCCTGCAAAGATTTCGTTCAAGAACTCATCGCGACGGAAAATCTTTACGACCAGTGGCCGCTCGGGTCGGCTCGGACAGTACGACAACCAGTGAACCTCTTTGATCTCATCCGACACGGCAAAATAGTTCTGAATCTGACCTATGTGCGAGGATTCCGGTCCTTCGATGAACCGCTGGATATGGATCGCCCCGTTCTGTGTCGATTTGATCTCCAGTGCGATACCCCGCGCCAGGTTGATCCGATCCGGTGATGCGTGATGAATCCGGGATTGCTCGGACAGGATCAGCCCGATCTCTTCGAACTCAATGCCGGACTGCTCGGTGTATAAGCGGGTCGCTTCGGGTTCGCTGTCGATCCCGAACTGCATCTCATCATTGATAAAGTCATCCAGTTCAGCGTACCCGTTCAGGGATTCGTTCAGCAGGTCATATATAAGCCGGTTTTTACGGCCCGACAAGACCTGACTGAATCTGACGCCACCGATGGAACCGGCCCGTAGCCGGCACCACTCTTCACTGCGTTGCTCACAATATTGTATGTTCATTCCGGTAGCATTTGAAGTTCGTTACCGGGTGTCAGCTTCTTTTTCATCTCATCCTTGACCTTAACCAATGCGGCCTGTGCGGTCCGGTCCAGTGCGGTATATTCAAATTGCAAGTTTTCGAGGGTCGTGCAGCCCCGCAGCGTGGCGATCTGGTTCGTGTAGTCAACGGGCTTTGATGTAGCGGGTGGAGTAACCCTACCAATCCGTACAACGTCCCATAGCTGACCAAACGCTTTGACGTTTTCCAGTATCGTCAATTCAATAACGATACCCTTCCATTGGTCCGTGTTGACCAGCTTGGTTGACCGGAGTATCGTTTTGAAATTCCGGTTACTTAGTATCAACGGCTTGCATTCCTTAAAATGCAGGGTCGTTACGGTTTCATCCCCACCTTTTCCGTTGTGCGTGGTTTCACGTTGTACGGATTCGATGGTTGCCAGCTTCTTGTCATATTTCATCTTGTCGTTAATGAAGTCGATGTTAGACAGGAAGTTAGGATCTAATAACTCTTTAAAGTGTGGCATTCTATAGTAGTTTTTAGTTATCCCCCGTCAGGCCGATAGGAAAGCCGTAGAAAAATTATTCATCGATGGTATAAATCCTAATGGTTGGCTGTGTGATTTTTGGCGGATTCAACAACAGGTCTTTTGCTTTAAACTTAAACGTAGCGACCTTTCTCCTTCTTAACAGCCAATCCAGAAAAGACGGTCTTTCACAATAAAACGTCAAATCTCTTTCGTCTGCAAGATTTGTATAAATATACCCGATAATCTGAGTAGTCATTTCCTGTTTCAGAAAGTCATCAGCTTGAAGTCCGTGATGAACCTGAATATCAGCAAAGATCCGTTGCGGCATACGTCTTAATGATGAGATTACCTCCCTTTGAAAGTCAACCTCTTTTACTCTCACATAATCTGCATTTTCCATGCTTATAGTTTTTAGTTTCTCGCACCAAAGATAAACAATAATTTTACAAAACAAGCACTTTTGAAAGTTTTTTAAACTATTTTATAGATTATTTTTATCCGGTCCGGACCAAAAAAGAAGGGCCGGATCGCTCCGGCCCCCTTTTCACCCTCCACAAATCACCACTCTAAATTTGTGCAAGTTCAAAGTGCATACCATCGGGCCGGGTAAATTTTCCGCCCCAGTTGAATCCTGCATCGGTGAAACATTCCACAAATCCAGATGATAATTTTGGAGGCTTGTTAAACCCGTTTTCAAAGGCATTAACGTCAACAGCGATACCCCACGAATGAAGGCTCCACGAAGTCCCTGAAGTGGTCAGGCGGACGTTAAAACACCCGTCCCAGGTCAGGAGTTCCGATTCAGCGTAACCCCGACTAATCAGGTTGATAAATGCGCTTTTCAACGGATCAATCAGATCCTTGTTACAATAGATCCGTTTCGGGATTGCCCCGATTTCAAGTTCGGTCGGAACGTCCCACAGCGTCATCCAGGGATTATCCTTTGACGGATGCCCGTACTTCTCAAGGCAGCGCTTACTCGTTACCATCAGACCAGCTCCGGATGTTTCAGGGCCTTGATAGCAGCAACCAATTCCTTACCGGCTGCATAAACCTGCGAAGTGGAAAGCACCATTTTGAATGCAGCCACAGCCACAGCCTTAACATCAGATTGCGGAAGGTTCAGTTTTTCCTGAATGAACTCAATAATTGATTCACGTTCATCCTCGGTCAAGTCCTCAAACTCAGCCGGAATTTTTGACAGTGCTTTGACAACTCCGGGGAGTTTCAGCAGATCATCCACATACCGAAACAAATCAGCCGGGATATTAAATCTACCATCGGCAAGGGCTGATTCGGTTTCAACCCCAATTCCGCAAAAGAAACCCGTTACGGTTTCAATACTTGCAGTTCCAATTTCTTCAGTCATTTTGTGTGAATTTTAAAGGTGAATTTATTTAGAGATATCTTCTTTTAATTTCTCTTCAGCAACAGCCTTGACTTCCGCAATCTTCTCAACCTCCTCTGTCACGTCCTTCGTTGTCGGCTGCTCTGGTATTTCAGGCTGCGGAAAGTACGTAATCGGCACTTTCTTAGGATTGAATGTATAGGTTGTCAACTCCTTCCCAAGTGCGAGTAATGCGTTTGCGCCGACTGTTACAACTGTTTTCCACGCTGGAGGTAGCGGGGTAACCATAATTACAGCCGTTACAACCGGCATAGACCAAACCAATATTTTACCAATAGTCTTCCAAAATGGAGGTGTCGGCTTGCCTTGATTCTCTTTTTTAAATGTTGTTGCCATATCATGTAAGGTGTGTTATTAGCAATGTGGCCAGTGCACCAGTAAGCAAGGTATATAGGGTCAGGTAGATCCAATTCTTATTAGAAGCATTTTCCAGTTTCCGTAACCGATCCTCTATCTTCCCGTGTACCTCTGTTTCTAATCGATCGAAATCAATCCGGTCTGCCTTGTTTTGCTCCAAGTCTGCTATCCGTTTTGTTGTACCATCCTTGATGTCCTTGATATCCCCCTTCAATCCCTCCATCCTTGTCTTGAGTTCAATCAGCAGGTCGTGGTCATCGGCACTTTTTAGGTGCAGGACTTTGACGGATGTAGCAGCGGCATCGGCAACTACTTTATGGGCCTCTTCTGCTGCGTCTGCAATCTTCTTAGCAGCTACCAGGGAGGCGTCCGAAATTACTTTTACCGCTGTGGCAGCAGCCTCATCCAATTCCTTGTGATGGGCTGTTTTTGGGGTCATTTTTGGAGGCATCTGATTATTTTGTTTTAAGGGTTTCGTTTATCTTCAGCAGTAAGGCCCGTTCGTTGACGAGTTTTTGTAGGACCTGCTGATTGGCCCGGATTACCTCTTCAGCTTTTTTCCTGGAGTTTACCTCTTGCAGCATACCCCGATAATAGAGGTATTGGGCCTTGACGGTTTCATTCGCAAAATTCATAGACTCTTCGTTGTCCTTCAGGATGGATTGGAGTTCAGGAATGGTAATGCTGATCGAAAGGGTGTCCGGTATGACTACCTTGCAGTAGTACCGCTTAACCGAATCCCGGCTGATACTATCAACCGTTATGGTTTGTCCCATGCAGGAGAGGCCGATGAGCATGATGAGGGTGATGAGTGTGTGTTTCATTGGTGTTATTTTGTGAGGTTAAAATAATAAATTCCAAATCAAATAGGTTATGTGGATATTAATTGGGCTATTTCCACCTGAAATATCAGACGAAGCGGTTATATAGATTTGCTCATTGTCTAAATACAATTTATCACTTCCGGATGGAACGACTGCTATAAATGGCTGGGCCACATCATCGGCCCGTTTATAAAAATCGTTATTTGATTCATACACCATACCTTCCGCAGTATGGGTATATACCTGTAATTTCCCTCCACCATCATACGCATCTGAATTATAATCCAAAATACCGACAACAGAGAGAACAAAAATCATCTTCGTTGATCCTGGGGCATCTATTAATTTTACCGGAGTGGTTGAAAGTGCGTCAACCTGTGCCGCTGATAACTGAACCTTTTGAGAATATATTTGCGCAGCTCCCATATAGGCAGATATTTCAGTGGAAACCTTTGTTGCTACAGCCTTATTTGTTGGGACTTCGGTATCACTTGTCCAATCAGGGGTTCCCGTACTCGCTGCAAACCGAGTTATATCCGCACCAGATCCAACCTTAAAACCGTTTGAGGTTGTCTCAATTTTTTTGGTTCCGTTGTAATTGGCCTCAAAAGCACTATTCCCGGCATTATAATTTGCCTTCATCACATATTCAAAATCCCCGCCACCGTCTTTAACTCCGATAGCCACATTGTTTTCTTTGCTTGAAATGAATCCTTCTCCATTTCCGTAAAGCTGAAGATCATCAGTATTAAATGAAGCAATCCCCGTACTGGCTAAACTGATCCCGGTCGTAAAAGTAGGTGAAGTTGCAAATACCGACAGCCCCGTTCCGGTTTCATCAGAAAGCACCCCGGCCAGTTCTGCCGATGAGGTTGAAGCAAACTGGCTTAGTTTCCCTGTTGTCAGCGCATACCCGGCTGAAGCATGATTACCCCAACTGTATGCCGTATTCCAGTTGGCCGAATTGTTGGTTATCGAAGCAGCCCAAGCGATCCCCGTCGAGATCGGAATCCCCGCACCCGGATAGACCATGCTACCACCGCCTGCAACCCACCCGACCGTCCCGGCTGTGATTCCCAGTATAGACCCGTCTGCACCTTTTGCCAGACGAGTAGGCACGCCCGATGCTCCTCCGACAATCATATCCTGTGAAGTAGTCATTGGGTTAGTCAACGCACCATGAGCGACTGATATCATGTCCGGCAAACAGATCCTTCCAATCCCAAAATCGGGCTGATAGAAAGTAATAAACATTCTACCTCCGTGAAACGCAATTTCATTGGCAAGGTCATACCCCGTACCGAAATACATATAAGCCACCTCACGGGTTTGTGGATTGATCCGGGCCAGTCCGCCAGGTGTGCTTCCCATCGTGGCCCAAATCTGGTTTCCATCGAAAAATACTCCATAGCAAGGTGCTGATATCCCGGTATAGATACTGTCTTTCGTGAACGGACTACCGGATTTGTCTATAACCATAATGTGCCCGTCGCTGTCTTCTTTCCCAATGTATAGCTTACTTCCGGTTACAACCATATCGTCCGACATGGTAGAATAGATCGGAAGACTTGTCACACTCAGAGTAAAGGCCGGAAGATCAACCTTGTAAACTTTGTTGAGCGAGGCAACATCGAATGATGTTGTTGTGATGAATAGCGAATTACCGTCATACGCCATAGCATGCGGGTAATCCGTTGCTGATCCGGTAACTTTTATCTTAGCCGTTTGCACCCAATCGGATAGCCGATATTGGTACAAGCTGTCTGCATAAGCATACCCGGCCCCCGCATTGGATGTAAAATACAGATAAGTTCCGTCTGATACCATTGGACCGGCCCCGGCAGCCGATGGTGTATTATAGGCAATAACGGTCGAATATGCCATTGTTGACGGATTAACCTCCACAATTGCAATAGATCCTGCACGGGCAAAATAAATATAGATCATTCCCTTAGATGGAAGATAGATCATTTGTTCGGGCGCACCGTATGGCGTAGCAGTCGGAAATGTTACGGTTGACGCACCGGACGCCAGATCATCAGGGTCAAAGCGCATCAGAAGAGCCGGATACTCCCGGTCAAGAACGAAATAATAATCATCAACAATTAATGATGCGTGAGGCCGTTCAGGTCCAGTGACGATTTCAAATTCCTGTGCTGGCTTACTGAACACCTTATTGTACTGGTTTGCAAGGGTTATATCATTAACCACGTTAGGAAACAGTGGTTGATAAGCCGATGATGTAGTCAAGTAGCGACCATCCAGGTCCACCGTTACCATTCCGGAATCCTGCTGATTGAGGGTTAATATCCCGGTTGCAGTTGCAAATCCGACTGAATTGATCTTGTCGTTATATCCGGCATCCCAATTAGCTGAACTATTTGGAATGACCGATAGGATACCGCTTGTCGTGGTATTGGTAACGATACCCGATGCGAGGGAACCCAGAAATTGTGCCCCGGACAAATGACTGTTTGAAGTTCCTTGTACAATGAATTTACTGGCAGTAACGGCCTCCATCTTATCACGAAAAGCATTTCTTCCCACAGCCCCATTGCTATTATTATAAGTGGCTGAATTATAGGTCACATCTGGAACGAGTAGTGAATCCACCATCGTATTCACCCCCGTGAACGTTTGTCCGGCATCGGTTCGGGCGAGCGTAGCGTTTGCATTGGGTAGGGTAAAAGTCTTTTCTGAAGTTGCCGGACCTGTGAATTTTGTAAATCCGTTTCCGGTCCCTCCGTAGGTTGATGCAATGATTTGAGTCAAGGCAGCCGATCCGTCAAAATCGTTGCCATAGATCGCCCGTGCGGTCGTTAACTTTGCTGCCGATCCCGTAGTATTCTGGTTGAATGTCGGCCATGTAACCGTAGCGGTTCCCCAGTTCCAAGTTCCTGTTGGTGTATAACTTCCTCCCAACTCTAATATTGTATCATCCGCATCCCGTACCGTTTTAGCCCGGGTCGTTCCGGCTCCCATACCTGTAACGGACATCAGTCCCGTAGTGGCAGGAGATTTCAGCGAGGCTGCTGATCCGTCAATAGAAGTGATCCCGGTCAAGGATTGTGCTGCTGAAGCACGGTTTATAGCGATCTGTGTTGTACCGAGATAAAACGTTTGAGCGATTCCGGCAAAGATCGAAGCCATAGAAGTACCGTTAATGGTTGGGGTGTTGGTAACCTCAAGGTCGGTAAACCAACCTTTTAAAACTCTCGATCCGGTCGAGGCGATTGATCCGGTCAGGGACAAACTACTGGCTCCAAGACCCACGTCCCCGAAAAAAGTAGTTGTCCCGGATGCGTATGTTCTAAAACGTTCCACTCCATCAACGATAAAACACAGGTCGCCTGAAGTTCCTCCACTCCATTTAATGGCGGCATAGTTGGCAGCCACATCAGAAGCACGGGAGAAATACAACCCGGCATTTCCGGTGTTGTCGTGCGCATCAAGGTGTATTGCGGCCTCTTGCGATGCACCGGATGCTTCCACTCGCAATATGGGTGTGGCCCCGAAAAAGTGGCCAATGACGGCAGGGGTAACACCAAACCCAAACCGGGTATTAACATCATCAATATTGAATAATGACGTAGCAGTCCAAACCCCGGCATTGGAATAGATCGTTTGGCCCTCGGTTCCGGTCGGCAATACTCCCCCGGCTGTAACGGTTTCGATCTTATCACGAAAGCTATCTTCACTGACCGATCTCTTACTGTTCTGAAACGTAACAGCATCATAGGAACGAAGCGGTATCAGTAAGGAATCCACTACAACAGGAGAAGTATCTCCAAGCACCTTACCGATTCCACTCATCGAAATCTCTTCCATGATCCCGGCTCCGGCTGACTTGCGACCCAAGATCAGCCATTGATCCGATACGTTCTGGATTTTATTGTATGTGACAGCAGAGTTATCGAGCGTCCACGTTTCACCGTTATCAGTTACAGTAATAGGGCCAAAGTCCTGATCGTCTATGTTCAGCACCCCGGCTGCAATGTCAAGACTTCCACCAACTTTGATACCACCGAGTACCCCGGCTTCAGCGGTCGGAAGCGTGTAAGACCCGGCTCCCGGTATCTTATTCCAGACTGCACCCTGATAGATCAACTGATCTCCGACAGCAAGGGTTATAGAGTTTCCGCTTGGATTACCGTAGTCATAAGTCCCGGCATCCGAGCAAGCGGCATACCATCCTTCGGTCCCGGTTCCATCAATCAATGGAGTGGCAGACCAAGAGGGTACACCGTCATCCCCGTCAACCGTACCTTTATAATAATTGCCCGTAACGTCAGCCCACTGACCTGTACCATCGTCATTGGATTTTTGCCAAAACTGACCAACCGTTCCCGGTGTTGATGTAACAAGTTTGAGTACGGGGGTTGTAACAGAAGTCCCGTAAATACTGCCATTGATATACGCCTGATAAGTCGTATTGGCGGTATTATTGACGTTGAACTTTCCGCCTTCGGTAAACCTTGCTACTTCAGTATTATACCCCGCAACGTAAAACCGTATCGGAGCCGAAGCCCTTGTCATAATGGATAACCCCCCGGATAGATCGGATTCAGCACAAATAATTCCCCCGTCCTGAACAAATCCCCCTGCTGTGGTGAAATTTGTACCCATCGCAGCAACTGCAAGCCCCGTATCCCCTGTTCCAGAGGAAACCCTGAGATATGAGGCAGCCAATCCGCCTGTATTGGGGTTACGGATCATTACGGTGGTTTCGCTGTTGGCCGATTTGTAAATGTCCAAAAAATCAGTTGGTGAAGTTCCAAACCCTGTAAACCCCGAAGTGGTCAGCACTATGTGCGCAGCAGTACCTCCATTATTTTGTCCGATAAAAAACTGTGAGCCGTCTAACCCAATATCGCTATCCACCAACCCTGAATACCATCCGGTCGTTCCGGCTGTCTGGTATTGTAGTTCTGAATTTCGGTTAGCCGATCCCCGGTCAAGCTGAAGTATAGCCGATGCAGAAGCATCCATGTGCAAGATCGGATTGGTCGTTACCAAGTCCAAATAATCCGCAGTGATCTTGAACGCCCCGGCATCCCAGTTGGCGGTTAATGGAGTGGTTCCGTTACGCTTGAGATAGGTATTTCCGAGTGCGTCCAATGAATCGAGCCATGCCAATAGGTTATAGGACACCCCGTTCTGATCCATGTAGCGAATGGAATCCAGTTTGTCCCACAGGCTGCCATAGCCTAAGAGGGAATCCAAATCAGTTGTTTGCCTTTTTAACCGTATGCTATCCGCAAACAACTCACGGGTTTCAATCGGGTCTTGTGCCTGTAATTGCAAGGCCAAACCACAAAGCAATATCAACAGTATTTTTTTCATCGTTTTACAAATGCAAGATAAGTAAAAGTACACCCGATTGAAACAGTTATATCAAAACCGTTAATAGTTATGTTGGTAGGCGTTACCAAAAAACCTCTTCCATTCGTGCCCACCGCCCAGAACGGAGGGACAGCCGGATCATCACCCGCGATAAACGGGTCCGGATCGCCAACCCCGAAAACAATCGTATGAGTCCCGGCTACAACGGTCTCGGTATTAGCCCGGTATTCAATCATTGGGAGCGCACCTTTTAAAATCCGGTCGTTAGTCGGATCGTAGGTTATGCCGGTCGTTCCCTCAAAGTCCCCTCCTGATTTGATCTGTAACTGGTTATCATCCCCGCCCGGATGAGAAACTAAACCGGAACTGGATGAGCCGGCGTCGGATGGCAGCCCTCTCGACTTGAGGGTTAACGATCCGCCACCGGTTCCGGGTGTCTCGGGTTTGATCTCGATCATCGTACCGGAGAATCGGTTGCGTTTCAGATCAATCTCAATATCATTCAGCAGGTAAACAACCGTATCGATCACAACGGTATTGTGGAAATGGATTGTACCCAGAAACGACCCGTCGTATCGTTTGTTCTGCGTCTCGTACTGCCACCACCAGGAGTCCGCTATTTGGCCCCAGGATGAATCGTGTGAGATCAATGGAAGGGGTGTCGCTGTGCCTATCAGGGATTTTTTAACCCATAGCCGCGACCCCACCAGTCCGGCAATAGTGATAAACCCATTATAAAACGGGATCAAACTATCATCTTCCAGACCATCTGAGATACGGATCGTCTCGGCGTCCGGTATATAATTAGTCTCGGCCCAGATATAATCCGTAAAAATCTGACTTTGGATATGGTCACTGCCGGCATCTATTGCAATATTCCCGGTCAGTTGGATATCCTTGAAATAGAACCATCCGTTATTGCTTGCCAGATCGGCCCGATAGGGAGCATAGATTCGTATCCACAGGTTACCGTTAAATGGGATATCTTTGATGGTAATGGATTGTTCAACCAGTTCTTCAATCGTGTTCACTTTGGGAAAGTTGATGCCGGTGATGTCATCTACGCCACCCCAAGTCTGGTCGTCATGGTAGTAGCTTGTCGCTGTCCCCGTTCCATCGACAATAAAAATCCTGACTTTACAGTACAGCGAGAAAATCACATTCTCGATCCGTCCGGTCTTGATGGTCAGATTCAGCTCATGATCCATCGTGACGGCCACAGGATCGGCGTTGATATACAACGAATCATCAAAGGCTTCCCGGCTGTTGGTATAAGCAGCCATCACATTACCCTTTGTGCTGTGTATGCGGCTCCAGATGGTCCCGGAATTCGTCCAGCCGGTGATCTCGGTATCGCTGACAAACGCGCTGTCAGGGAGATCAAAGGATGGGATCAGCGAGGGTTTCAATCCGTAGTCAACCTCGATATCCCGTTGTTTCCATCCCGAAGTGAACTGAAGGGATCCGGTTGCAAGCTTCGTTAGTCCGCTGATCTGTGGACTCAGACTGGAATAACCCGTTTGCACTCCGTCGCGGTTGAATATCCGGTAATCGATCGAGCTGTCGGCCATGTCCGGTACTCGCTGAATCCACCAGACGCCGGCTGATTGGAGTACCCGGCACTGAAACGGCTTTAAGATGTCCTCAATAACCTCCCGGCAAGAATACGGCGACAGATCGTCGTGAATCCACAAGTCCTGATTAACGTATGCCTGGTCCAGTGGATCGTCATCATCCGTGACGTTCATCGTCGTTTCGTATAGGTTCATCTGGCAATAGATCTGTAGATCAAGACCCGTTTTTGTCGTTCCGGTTTTTGACAAGATATTTGCCAGTACAATAATGGCCTTCTGATAACCCGTCGGAGAAACTGCCGGATAACCAAAGGTATAGGGTTTGGTATCGAGTAGTCCGAGCTGATCGTTAGCAACCACCGACAACGTTCTGACCGGACTTTGCTCTTCGTTATACTGATCGGTTACAACAAATCCGGTCCACTCGATAACGGTTCCTTCCTTGATAATAACCTTCAGTTCCCGGTCGTCGTTTGTGTAGAGCCAACTGTAATCATCCGAGGGTTTGACAACGATATTGATCGTTGCCTCCCGTCCCTTAATGATTTTGTATTTATCCCCGTCCGGTCCAAAACTTTCATAGATGGGGTTATTCGACAGAAGCATTGGTAATGCTCCGGCTGGATCGAACCCGTCCTCATGGATCTCGACATCGATCTGGGTATTAGTACCCTGTTGATAAAATGTGCTATATGCTCGTTTCCCGAATGCCATTATCCTCCCATTCGTGACTGAGATGAATTATACTGATCCAGAACAAACTTAATCTGTTTGCCCGAAATATACGCCTCAAGTTTAGCACTTCCATTTGATCCTCCCATTTTATCCCACAGCTCCGATGGGATGACCGCTTCCTTGCGGCCCGGATTATCCCCGATCATTGCGATGGTGGGCCGGTCAACGATTCCGCCACCGGCAAACGATGGTACAAGGGTTGAGAATGCGCCGGCTGCCAGTCCTCCAGCAGCCGCACCGATACCAACGGCGAACGGCCCAAGCGCGGACGAGACTTCAATCGAGTTGGTAATTGCAAGTGCAACGCCTTTCGCTATGATCCCGGCGACTAATCCCTTCAGTGCATTAAGTGCCATTTTTCCGAAATCAGCCCAGTTGTCGGCACCTCTGGAAAGTTCATCCCCGAGTCCCCGTAAACTATCGTTAAGCGTATCGGTTAGTTCTATCGCTTTTGTCAACGAATTAAGGGCCTCCGGGTCGATATCTACGGGCGTACCAACCAGATCCTGATTTTTATTGGGCGCCAGTTTTCGATTTTCCGTTCCGGGCAATTTGTACTTTTCACCACCCTTAACATACTGGAGGTTATTGATCTTCTCCAGTATTTTTATGGTCTTTTCTAACCTACTTTGTTTATCCTCCTCGGATAATTTTTCATACTGATATTTGTCCCGTTCAGCCTCAACTACCTTAGTGTATTGGTCAATAATTTTCTGGTTCGCTTCGATCTCACTCTTAATCTGCATGGCCCGCTGCGAGGTTGCCGTTAATTGTTCGGTTGTAAGGGATTTATTCAGTTCAATGTAATAACCCAGGTTTTTAGTTACCTCTAAGCTGGCATGGCTTTCCTGATACAATTTCTCAATGGCAGCCGGATCACTTGCCAGCTTGTTCAGTTCCTTTTGGGCATCTATTTGAGCATTGATCGAAGCCAGGTATTTTTCGTATTCAACCTTATTGGAAGGCGACATCCCCTGAACCAAACCGGACGGTAACAGCCTTGATGTAAATTCTTTAAACGGTGTAGTTGTTTTGGCAATGCTTTTCTTTTCCCATTCGAGATTTTTCTGCTCTTTTTCCTGAACTTTGATATATTCCTCAAGTGCTTTTTTACCCTCTTCGATCGATGCAGACCGGGCAATAATGGCACGACCCTCACTGATAATGTCGGATGCAGCGTTTCGCTGCGTCGTTCCCATCCTTAGTTCGGCGATCTCTTTCAGCTTGGTCAGGAACGGGTTTAGCGGGATGGCGATGATCTGACCTATTTTTTCTTTAATGTCATCGATCAGATTTTTCATTTGTGTCAACCCGGACACCCCGGCCCCGGTTGCAGCGGTTGAAAGTCCGCCTACCTGCTTGGTTAATCCGGCAAGTGCGGATTCAAAACGCTCGGTTGATCCCGCGGCACCCGTTACCTCTATGCCATACCGCGCCAAAGCATTTACAGATGATCCGATGGTTTTAGAAACGACAGACGCTGAACTCTGTAAATCGGTTCGCATTTTCGTTGCAAAGTCCATAATTACCGGAGTGATCCGGGTAATCTGACTTTCCGTTAATTTCATGGTCGCCAAAAACATCTGAGCGTTCTGGATCGTCTCATCGTCAAACAGGGACTTGGATTGCAGGGATGAGGAGATCGCAACCAGTCGCTTAGTTGCCTCCTCATTGCCCTTCATCGCGCTCAGTAGCTTTGCCTGTGATTTTGCAGCCTCATCAAATGCCGCAACGCTGGCCTTCCCGAAATTGACTATTTCACGAACTGCAAAGGCCGCAGCAACCCCGGCACCGAGCTTTTTCAGCCCACCCTCGAAGCCGCTAATGACACCTTGCGCCTTTTGGGTTTCCCGTTGCAGTCCGCTCGAATCCCCGGTAATCTTTACGATCAGTTCTTTAAAAAATGCCATCAGTCTGCCCTCATTCGGTTTAGGAATTGCTTGGCCTCTTCAATCATCTCGTCATCGATATCCGGCTTGTCCCGGTCCAGCTGAATAATCGACTTCGGATTTCCGGCTCCCATTGCAGCCATGATATGACGGGTATAATCCCATCTATCGTCTCTCAGTCCATGCTCGGCTTTAATCATAATGTCAAGATCTCTGAAAGTAATATGAAACGCGGAGGACGGCTCCCTTCTTAAATACCCTACACATATTTTGTATAGGTCGTCAATCTCAATAGGATCGCCGCCCTCAGCTACTTTCCCAACGGCTTACTGGACATATAGGCCGCCAACAGTTGTGTCACTGCACCCTCTTCGGCCTGATCCAACCACCGCCCGAAAGATTTGCGGTCTAAGTCGGGCGGCAAGTCCTTCGCCGTATCACCTACTTGCAAGGCACAATAAAACATATCCATTAACGCCTTGGTCTCATTCTCTAAAAACGGTTTAGCAAAATCGTTCAAACTCAAATCCCGCATCTCCTCGGCAAATTTGGGTTTCTTATCCGTTTTCTGCGTTATATCAACCTTGACCAACCTTCGATTCATGTGAAGGAACTCGGCGGTTGTGTCAAGGCCAAAATAAAAGTGATACGGTTTGCCGTTCACCTTTATGATCGTCTGTCCTGGTAATTGCATCGTGGAGGGGTTTATCGGTTACCAGGCTGTGGATACTTGTGACGGCGGGCCGGTTACGGTGATCTCGCCCGAGTAGCTTGCTGCGGCTGTCATCGGGCCGTTACAGGTCAAGCCGCTGATGAACCCGTTACCCGTATATTTGACCAGTCCGGTTGTTTTCTCGCCGATCTTGAATGCGATAGGTGTAGTTGAGTTGGCAAGCAACTGAGCAAACATTGAAGTCATCCCGATAGCCGAAGCCTTGTCATAGACCCCAGAGAAAGCGATCTTCGCCCGCTTGTTTCCGGCGACATATTCAGCCCACATCCCACAGGATTGCTGATTCGTTACAGGGATACCATCAGCGGTAAAATCAACAGACTTATCCGTCAACCCTACTGCGTCCCCGGTTCCCCACTTGAAAAATATTAAATTACCCGATCCTTTTGCCATTGTTTTAAGTATTAAAAGTTAAAATGCTCCTACGGTTGACTGTGCGGGCGGACCCGATACCAGAATAGTACCTGAATAACTCGTCGCGGCGTTCATCGGGCCTTTAATTGACAGGCCGGTAACGATCCCGTTCCCGCTCCAGTAAGCCCCTCCGGTTGCCACGTTCTGACCGACCTTGAAGGCAACCTCCGTACCGTTCGCCAGATCAGCGAACAAGGTAGTTGCTCCCTCCGATCCGGCCTCATCGTAAATACCGGAGAACCCGATATCGCCACCACCCTCACCCGGAACACAGCTCTCCCATCCTCCGGTTGATTGCTGGTTTGTTGTGTCGATCATGCTTCGCTTGAGGCTGATGTTCTTATCGGTAAGCCCGACAACGATATTGCCGTCCCACTCGATATAAATTAAATTACCACTGATTTTAGCCATAGTATTAAGATTTACAGTATTTCATAAAGTAACTCATCACAATGCGGTGCTTTTTACCGTCTGCATCGTTCGACAGGTTTTCATCCTGCGAGTCCAGCCAACACCCAGCCAGATCCCAACCCGCTACCACAATCCCGCCCGTTACGGTCGGACGCATGGCAGTATCAACCAGTTCGGCCTGAGCATCCCCGTTCGTTCGGTTCCCGGTCTTTTGGAACGTGCTGACAATCTCGATGGTCACGTAACAATCATAGACCGGCCAGCTTTGGGCGGTATCTTCACTGGTACGGATCGCCTGGATGTTGATATAGTTCACCAGGTCAGAAGTCGGGATATCCACTACCGGATAAGTACATCCGGCTGAAAGAGCCGTCTTAACTGCGGATCGTATGTCAGCTTTTGGAAAGTTCATTTACCTTTCTTGTTAAGTACCATTGTCCCTGTGTTGCGGCCTGCTCGATGGTGTTATGTTTGCCCTCTACTTTTCCGGCATAGACCACATTTGTACCGACAAAGATTTCATCATCTCCCGGTTGCTCAGTAAACGGTTCGGTCCACTTATTGCCAGACAGATCAACCGCGCCGGATACTTTCGTTCCGCCTCCAAATTCAATATGGATACTGGATCGGTAACGCCCAGTGATAACCGGTGCAATCCGTTTGGCAAAATCCATGATTGTCAACGCGGTCTGTGCCATGATTTTACGGAATTGTTTTTCCGTATCGGTCATTTCAACCCCGATCCAATCCTTTACCTCCCGACCGTTCGTTATCGTTATCATACCAGTGTTTTTGTTACTGTGTTAGCCAGTTCCAGAGCCGCTACGTTGGCGTTGGCCGTGAGCGCAGTCTTGACGGTTATCGCAATCGTCTTGCCGGCGATCCCGTTCCAGATGGTTGTACCCATCGTGGTAACTCCTGGCAAACGGTAAACGGTACAGTTAACACAGCCAGAGAAGCACAGCGAGGCACAATTAACCACAGCAGACAATGTATCGACGAACTGAACCAGATGGGTATTACCGGCGAATAGCGATGCCTTGAGCGTCACATTGCCGCCTCCGATCAAATTAACCGCGTTACCCGATACCTCAGCGGCCCGAAACAGATTGACCGTTCCGAAATACCAGTTCCAGTCATAGGCGCTTGCGGGGTTGGGTACAGGTACATTAGCGATATCATCCCATGTCAGTACCAGTTCAAGCGGTGAGGCCGGGGCGGTCGCTGCATCAATCCCCGTCGAATAGGCCATAACCTTATAAAACGTATCTTCTACCTCCTGAATCGAGTGTACTGTGAGTTGGCGGCCCTCATAGGAAATTGGATCACCCTCGACATAGGTAACCGGAAGCAGATAAGCAAATGTGATCTCAAACCACTGCCCGACATGAAGCTGCTCATAATATAGTTGGCGTTGGCCCGATAACGGCTTGACTTTAGCCCACAGCGTTACCAGATCGACAATCGTTTCATCGGTCGAACTGACTTGCTGCAAGGTGATCCGTTCGGTTAATTCGCCTATATTCATAGCTTACGGAAGGGTTTAAGTCGTTCGATAATAGTAGCGGGCATTCCTACATCTTCTCCCCGGTGAAAATACAAGTGGCTGACCAGTGCAAGACAGCATTCTTTCAGCGTTTTCGGGATCTCGGTCATTCCGGTCTCGTAGGTTACTTTGATTCCAACAACACTACTGCCGATGGTTGACCAGACCGGATAGGTGCAGATCGTTTTACTGGTTATCCCAACTTCATAATAATCAGTGTTCTTGGTCAGCAGGGTTTCAACTCCTTCCAGCGAGATCCGGTGAACGGTCGTTACACTGACAATCGGAGACATGGGTAAGACAAAATAATCCAGTTCATTCTCCGTGTACGCAATGATCGTCTTGCTGATAATCGACTGGCCGATCCACTCTTCGATCCACATCCGGGCCGACTGGATCAGATCCTTAACCAGTGTGTCCTCAACCGTCAGGGTTCCGTAACTCTGTTTCAGGTAGTTCAGGGTTTCTGCCAATGTCAGCAGATCGACAACAGCGGGCGCGACTGGACTAATCTCCACCGTTCCGTGATCGGTTACTGACTTGGTGTAACTCATTTTTTGTAAGTTAGCATCTGAACAATGAAAGTACCCGACGTTGCCGATACCTTCTCTACCACTACGCGCATATACAACCAATCGAGTTGGGTATCTGAGAACGCGACCGATCCCGTTGTAGGAAGTGTGGCATTCATGTTCGAGGCATAATCGATCCAGGGTCCAGCCGCAGCGTTGGCGACCTCAAGATGAACCGTAGCATCCCCGGCGTTAAGTGAAACAGTCTTAACCGTAATATTCCATTCATAGTTCATATTGAGTGGCCCGATGTTCTTCGTGCTATCGGCAATGGTTGTGGTATTGATTACCGTTGTCAGAACCTTACCGACCTGAGCCTGAGCCGCCATCCCGGCAAACAACAGGCAGATGATTAGTAGCTTTTTCATTAGAACTTCGTTATGATATACCAGTTCGTTCCGTTCGACATAAATTCCCGGCCATCCCAAATCGATAGGGTTATCCCGGTCGCTCCGGCAGTCGCATCAATCGTACCTCCTGCGGTTATGATCTTAACCTCTGCATCGGCGTTGATACACTTTACCCGGATAATCGCACCTTCACAGGTCGAAGCGGCTGGGAGTGTCAACAGGATCGCTGAACTGGTTGCATCAGCCAGTACAGTATAATGGGTAGCCACAGCCAGCGCAAGGGTATCGGTAGCCGTTGTGATCTCTCCGGAATATAGGTTATGTCCGGTGAATTTCTTAACGCCCGTAATGGTTTCATTCCCGGCTATGGCGGATCTCAAGATTAACTCGTCCCGCAATGCGTTCTTAGTAGGTGCTGCGGTTGAATTATTCCATGTCGTGGCGTTGAAAGCCTCGTTAACTACCAGAACAGAATCGCCACCAGTAACCGTACCTGTAAAAGTAGGTCCGGCAAGATCCGCTTTCAGAATCAGAGCATCCCGAGCCCCGTCTTTTGATACCGCCCCGGCTCCGTTGTTCCACGTTGTCGCGTTAAACGCATCCTTCCCGACCAGTACACTATCACCCCCTGTTACGGTCCCGGTAAATACCGGACTGGCAAGAGTTGCCAACAGGACCAGACGATCCCGTACAGCGTTCATCGTCGGAACGGCCAGTGAATTATTCCAGGTCGTCGCATTCCATGCCCGGTTGGTTGTGATGATCGAGTCCACTCCGACAATGTAATCGACATAGAGCGTATCAATCGTCAGGGCCGCGATGGTTGTAACCGACAGGGGCCGTATAACCTGGGCCTGAACAATATTGATTGAGCAGGCCAGAAGTAAAAAGATGATCAACTTTTTCATTTGATCTTTTTTTTAGTTGTCCTCGGCGGAACGTTGGTCTTGACCTTTTCGGCGGGTTTCGGATTGATCCGTTCAACCTTTTCCGTCACCTTACGGCATCTTCCGTCAGCAATCCAGGCCCGGATCAGACCGGAATCCTTATCAGGGTATTCCATAACGTCACCGACCTTGTGTCCGATAACGTTGCGTGTAAATTCTACTTTAATCATGGCTTTAATTTTTAAGGAAAAAGGCGGGCAATTTTACCCGCCTTTCACCATTATCAGTTTTTCAAATCAATTAGGTTTTATCCTTACGATACGACCGGATGTACCCATACACAGAGCTTAACTGTACCGCGCTGGTCGCCAACAGGACAATCTTCATATATCGTCCACCGGCTGGAGTGAGTGTCACAGCATAGGGTATATCGATGATCGCGTTACCCAGTGAAGCACTATCGGCAGCGGTTGCGGGCCAGTTCACGCCATCGTTTGAATAATAGGTTTTCTGACCAACCGACACGGCCCCGGAAGTACGATCCAACAGGATAAATACATCCAGACCGAGTTCATACTGGTAGTTGACCAGTTCAAACGTATAGCTTCGTGTACTCAGCTCATGCAGCGTATCGGCACTGGCACCCGTTAAGGTTCCGCCGAACGTGGCATAACTTGATACTTTCGTTTGCGCCATACTGACCATCCCGATCAGTAGAAGCGGGATCAGGAGTAACTTTCTCATTTTTTGTAGCAGTTAATCCATCCGTATGCGCGCGATACCTGTGCGGCTGCTGTTGGAATAACCTTAAGTATAAGATATTTCCCTCCGGCAGTTGTAAAGTTTTTCATATACACAAAGTCCGACGCATGAGACTTGCTGGCTGAATCCGCAGCGGCTGCGGGTATGTTCGTACCGTCGTTTGACCAGTAAGCCTTAACGGTGAAGGTTGCCGTACCGCTAACCAGATCGGTCCACAGCATGACGTTCACACCCTGGTCAACCCCGTAATTAACGAGATTGAGTGTATAGGTGCGCGTAGTGCTGGCCTTGATCGTATCGGCTGCGGCGGTTGTTCCGGCAAACTTAGACCATGCCCCGACGTTGGTCTGTGCCATGCCGATCATCCCGATCAGCAAACAGGCAGAGAGTATAAGCAGCTTTTTCATGGTTACTTATTCATGTTGGCCGCGTCGGTAGCAAACGTACCGGTGATGAATCCGAGGTTGGCGGTAGTCGACTTGATATACACACCCCTCAGGTAAGCGCGAACGGTCACCATGCGGAGCGTAAAGTCAGTGGAGTCCAGACCCCACTCCATGACCATACTCTGGCGCATGGCCAGATAGGTACGGTTCAGGGTACAGACGCAATAAGTCCCGGAAGTAATGGTATTATTCGGAACGATCCGAACACCCGATACAGACAGTCCGTTGGCCGAGATGAACTGCGGAACAACGTAAACCCCCTGCGAGGTTTTAGTCATTTCCATCATCGCGTAATCATCTGTGTTGACCAACACGAGGTCAGGGGCATAATTCTGAGCGCGTGCCTGGTTGATAGCGGCGCGAAGCACGTCAAAATAGTTGGCATCAACCACCCCGGAGGCATACGGCTTGGTTCCTACCGCAAAAGCAGTAGCACCCGAAAGGATGGCGGTCAAAATAGCAGCATCGAAGGCGTGCAGAACGTCCCAGGGAAGTTCAGCATCGAGCTGACCAGCTACGAAGTCGTTATCATCAAGCGCGTTCTGATGAATCTTGGTATAAGCGCCATAATCCACAACGGCAGCACTTGCACCGGCCCAGGTGTAATCGGTCTGCGGCAGTGCGTTGCCAGGGGTAACGGCTGCGGCTCCGGTGTTACGGGCTGTACGGTTGATGTAGTACACCGTATTGGATGTGGTGGCTATGGTCGGAATCAACTGCGACAGAAACGGCATTTCATCCGGTGCCTTTGATACGCCCGGAATCCAGGTCGGCTTAGGCAGCCCACCGGAGAAGTTCAGCGCATTGGTCATGTTGGCAACGGCGATCTTAACACCCAGATCCAGGGGTATCTCGATTGAAGATCCCATTTTGGTATCCAGATAATTCCGCATTTTTCCGGCGATGTCGTTTTTAATGGCGATATCCCGGATGGTATTCTTGTACTCTTTACGATCTCTTGCGGTCTTCAGATCCGTGCTGATCTCGTCCAGTTGGGTCTGCATGGCCTTGATATGCGGACTGTCTGCACCGAGATCGTTCAGGAGTTTAGCCTGCATATCGACGAGTGTTTTCTGATCGTCTTGGCGGGCAGCATCGAACATCGCTTTCATGATGTCGGCATTCTTTTTGCCGAGTTCAGCAGCCAAAGCGGTTAAATCCTTTTCTTCCATGTTATTCAAAATTGAAGTGTTTAGTAATATTAAGTCCGAGATCATAGGCTTTCAAAAATGAGATCGGATCAAACGGTTGCGGCTGATTGGTGGGTTCCACCGGACCGGCCTCGATTGACTTGATCGCATCGGAAAGCAGTTGTATCTCGATTTGTAACAGGTTCATTGTTTTCTCGCTGAAGTGGTTATCCGTGATCGCTTTACCAATCCGGTCCAGCCGGGTAGCGATCTCATCGAGTTTTTCGGACTTGGTTTCGGATTTCACTTCGGAGGTTCGTGCCATAGGATTAGCGCCCCAGGGAACAGTTGAGATTTCCCACAGTTTGAGTTCCTTGAGAATGTTAACCGATACCCCTTTAGTGACTTCCTGCTCCGAGTCCATTGTTTTATAACCAATCGAATGCTGGTCATAGACTTTTGTTTTATAGAGTATGTAGGTATCTTTCCCAAGTGTGGTAGCAGGAATCGGGGTGATTGAACGCAGACCAAAATCATCCTCTTTCAATTCGCTCGGTTTTCCAAGAATCTGGAAAGTATCATGGAACATCAAATGCAGGATATCGTTCGATCCCTGCGGACCGCGTTCTTTTAGTGTCCGCTTGAATGCGCCTTTGATGATCTTGTCACCATCACTGTCCACGTTATCAAACACAGAGGCGTAGATGACAACCGATCCTACGAATGCCGGATCGCTTGAATCCTTGAACTCGATCTGATCCGACTGAAAATTCTTTACGGGCATCTCGCTGATTATTTTGGTTAAAAATACAACGAGGGGTAAACGATTTGCAAATAATCGGAAAAATAGTCTGATCGGTTTGCTGGGGTCTGTATCTTATCCGATAGATCCGAAATCTGTGAAAATTTTCGGCTCCTCTTCTTTTCTTATATTCTTCTTCTTCTTGTTTGTTGTTAGTTGTTTGTTAGTTGTTTGTTAGTTTGCTTGTTAGGTGCGATAGATTTATGTTTGTAATGATTTGATACTGACTGTATTACAACGGTTTTTTGTTTGTTGATTTGCTTGTTGATTTTTGAGGTTTTTAAAAAAGTGATGTTTCAAAAAAAAGCCCCAGCCTGGGAGACTGGAGCCTTTCAGAAAAGAGATACTAAAAACTAACCAAAGATAAACAATTTTACCGATATTCAATCAACCGGCTCGGCCGTCCACGAGCAACGACAATTGATACTTTCCTCTGGCGGGAGGTTCGGATCACCGGGGTATTCACACTCATAGCCGCCAACCACGAAGCGCTGCGATGAGGGTATCCGGTCGTTATCAATCGCGGCCTGTGCGTGTGTCTCCCGTTCGCGTCCGTCCTGTGTGCATAGCCAACTCTGAACGTATTCAATACCGAGCGAATCAACTCCCATGCGCGTACCGTAATTACTGGCCCGGATCGTTTCGGTCTGAGCGATACGGCGGCTCATCCACTTGGAGGCGTCGCCCCACTCTTTAGCAAACCTCGAATCAATCAATCCGGCAATGCTTTCAATACTCAGGCCCTCGTCGATGCCTTCCTGAGTCATCAGTCCAACGATCCGCTGTATCTCGTCAATCGTTGTGGTCTGGATCGTTCGGATAAACTTACCCGTTGTCGCTGATGTCATGGTTTCAATATCGCGAGTCCACCGCGAGTAAACCAGTTCATCATCCCCGGCCTTTTTCTGTTTGAGTTGTTCCCGCCCGTACTTAGCGAACCGGATAACCGAATCATTATAAACCAGTTTGTACGCATCAACCACCGGTTGAACGTCGGCAGTCTTAACGTCCCCGTCCGTCACGACCTGCATTCCAAACCGTTTGACCCGATCCACAAAGTCACGACCGACTTTCAGATAGGCCGCCCGCATGATTCGGTAGTTCCGTTCAGTCAGTGGCTTTCGCAGCCGGTTCATGGAGGTCCAGGTTATCTTAGGCATATAGCTTCGTATGTAAGTGGATACCATCCATCGATCAGTTCCGGCCTAACAATAGGATTATCCGGGGTTATTTCTTTCCCATGTTGGTAAAGTCTGATTTTGTGACCACAAACCTTTTTCCTTCCGGTTGTTTTACGCCAAAGTCTATGGTTTTTCTTAATGTGGGTCCAGGTTATAGCCATGCTTTTACCATTTTTTCGTTCGACTTCGATATCAAAAATTCATAATCCCGTTCACAGCATCGTACCGGGCTTAACTCTTTTGCAGACCGGATCGTTTTAACCTTCACCGTTCCGCCCTGTACGTTCCATTCCATCAGTCCGGCATACTCCGGTATCTCATAACGCCGGCCAAATCCAGCCGGCAACACAAAGGTAAAGAAATTCGGAATACGGTAATCAGAAAATCGGCCATTCTTGAGCCGCGCGTGTTTGGGCTTTTTAAAGTCGTTCAGGAAGTCAGCGCGGGATAGCTTGATCTCGAACTCATGGATTTGACCATCGAGGTTGAAGGTCAGAAAGTCCGACTCCCAGTTAAAAAACTTTGTGTTGGGTAGGAATAACCGCCAACCGGAAAAATACAGATGAGCGTATAAGCCCTTCTGTATGTCACGTTCGGTAATCTCCGGCTCCGATTTTACCGAGCTGGCCGTCTGTAAGTTTGTCTGCTCCAAAGGGCATTAAGTTTTGAGGATATTGTATCAGGTCCATTTCAGGTTCGTCAATCGGTTCGTAATCAATCTCCCGGCGTCGCTCGTTTCCGGTCAGCCACCATGCCTGAGCCAGCCAGGTTACGTTAGTCGCCTTGTCTTTCTGCAACTCGGGTACACCGGACTTGTCAACCTCGATCTGCAACGATCCTTTATACGCCGGAACGAGCCAGTTATTCAGACCGTTGAATAGTTCGTCAATAAACGGAATGATCGTCCGGTTATAGGGCGAAGCGACCGCCTCGCGTTGGTTGTTATAGGTTGACCCGACAGTAGGATCAACCAAATGAGGATCGACCCCAAAGATATTACAAAACACCGTCCGGTTCCAGCCAATGGTTTTAAGGATTTCTAGGTCAGCCGGTGACAGTCCAAAGTTGGTATAATCGAAACCGCTACCTGCGGCAAATATCTTGCCGGCGCTGTCCGGACCGGAACGACTGTCTAACTGAGCCTGAACATCTTTCCGTTGCTGCTCTGTTAAACCATGATCCGATCCATTCTTATCAATCTTGAACCCGATCAGCCCGTCACCGCCATTATTCTGGAAGCGCATAGCCTGGGACTTGATCCCGTTGTTCGATGCGGACAGGTTATACAGGGCCGTTTTGATCGGTGACATTCCCTGCTCTTCGACTCCGTTCCCGTAATCGAACTGTGGCGTCCGGATATGCAGGATCTCTTCAGCCGGGAATGTTCGCTGCCACGTGCCGACCGATACCTTGTAAGTCATTATCCCGTTAACCCGTTTAGGCGTTACGAACTGCGACGGCAAGATGATGAGCTGCGTGGTCCGTCCCCTATTCACACCAACTTCAAGCAGCGGACCCCAGATATAGACGTTCCCGGTCAGCATATAATAGCCCAACGCCTGACCCATCCACCGGCGATACGTCATGCCAGGTACGGGCATCTTCATGAGTTCGATCAGGTCGTGTTTGATTACTTCCGTCTTTTCTTTGCCGGACACATCGTACAGGATCGGTTTGATATTGGCGGCGTTCCCGGTGCAGTAGTTGATAACGCTGAACAGGTCCGCGTTCATTTCATACCCCTGCTTGATGTAGGTCTGATCCGATACGGTTAGTGGGGTATAGGGTATCCGGGCGTCGGTTTGCAGTGGTATGTAGTTGGGTGATTTAGTACGACGGGAGAAAGAAATTTTGATTTCCATAGTGTACTTTTTGTTTCAAAATTAACCCAAAGACATACCGATTAGCAAATATAGCTAATATTTACAAAGCATCAAAGATGATACGAATCCATTTTGGTATCCGTTCGAGCTTCATTTTAGAGTGATTAATTTCAGCCGCGATACATTGGGCTCTCGCATCCGCATAGTTGGATGCATGAACATATAAGCCGAACTCATCTTTTTCACTCATTTCTTTAGCGGTCAATATTGCTTCCATAACATTAGTTTTTAGTTACTCAAATATACAAGTTTTTATCCGAACCAAAATGATTTTTCTTCGACCGACATCAGCTCGGTTATAGCATACACCATCCAGTCAAGATTATTTGGCGACTTCTGCCCCGGCTCGCCTGTGTAGTGCGTCATCTGATCCTCGAGCATCGGGAACATACCGACATGGTGAATCTTGCCTTGTTCATATAGTCCCGCAATCGGCTCGGCGCGAAGTATCTTACCCCGTTTGGCGTGAACGGTCTTGATGTTCATATCCGGCTCGATGGTGTGGATCGTATTCGCCACCATCTCGCCGCCCTGGTTAATCTCGGCAACCATACAATCGCTGCCCCGTTTGTAGTGCAACGTGATCGCTTTCGAGGCCCAACCGTTCGGACTGTACTTTCCGGTCCAGTCATCAAGGATATAGTAATGTCCGGTCGATGATTTTCCGGCTGCACCTATCCCGGTATCGTCTGCATCCGGTCCGTGAGTGGTTGCTGGGTCTATGGCAATGACGACCCGGACCAGATCGGACGGGACCTCAATCTCACGGTATTTATCGATATTGTCCTGTTTCCACAGCGCCCCGACGATCTCATCGGCATATTCACCAAGCATGAACCGCTTACGTGCCCGTTCAGGAAGCGACAGCAGCGTTGCCTCAAAGTCCTCATCCAGGTTGACCAGGTTGTCAGCCGGATTCATCAGCATCGTTACCCAGTTGTCCGGGTCGATCAGTGGGATATTGTTCTCCGGGTTCCAGTGCTGAATAAATACCTTGTAGGTCCAGTGTGATTTGCTCGGCGGGTTCTGATCGAGATAGAGCTTGTTTTTTAGGCCCGTTTTCGCAGCCAACCGGGTCAGTACGAGCGACACCAGGCTAAACTCAAGCATCGAGCATTCGTTCAGGTAGATGGTTGACCACTCCGTACCGAGGATTTTCTCGATCCGTTCCTTTTGGTCAAATCCGAAGATCCAGATTTGCGACTTATTAGGAAGCTCGTAAAACCAGTCCTGTTTATTCAGTGTTACAACCAGTTCGGGAAAGCATACCTTGAGCATCTTGGGAATGGTCTGATAGACCAGTGCAGCGACGGCATGATTGAACCTAAGCCGACCCATGCAGTGAAGTGATCCGGGTTCCTTCAGCGCCCGGACGAAAATAGCGTAACAGATGATGAAAGTCTTACCGGACCGCGACCCACCGGATAAAAGGATTCGCCTGGCGGCTGATCCGAGCAGCTTGATTGCTTCGACCTGGGTAGGTGTCTTGGTCCAGTTCATAGGTTTGCATCGTCCTTGTCAATCATGATCTGGATGGGTTGGGTGTTCTTAACCTCCTGCTTATCGGTAAGGCCCAAATCGCGGGCAATAATTAACGGGTTGAAAAAACCAACTGCCGCGCCCTCAAACTTTTGGGAGGCGATTGTCTTCTCTATACGCGTTACCACTTGCAAAAAATCTTCACTGACCTTTTTCAGTGCCTCGATTGTTCGCCAGTCGACGTGACAGTATAAAGCGAGCATATCCTTTTGAAATGGACGAGGGTGTTCGAGTTCAACCTTATCGGCATCCTTGCCTTTATAATCAATCTCAATAAGCGGATTATCCTCTACCTCACTAAAATATTCACAGGCGCTTTCCCATAAGGCTACTGGGTCGGTTATAATCTTATCCCGTCCATGCTTAGACCGTAACTCCCAAAACCGATTACCCTTTGGTGCTGCCATATAGGCAAATTTACAACCTTTTTACCGGATATGTACAATACTGCACTTAGTTAATCGCCTTAGCGCCTCGATCTGGCACCCGACAACCCGCGACCAATCGGCGAAGAAAGCATCGTCCTGGGTCTGCTTCGTGCGGTATCCTTCGCAGTATTGCCGTCCCTCGGTCTTTTTCAGGTCAACCCCGAACAGGTGAACGTTGTGGCTCAGTTGGCAGGCCATGTCGATAGCGGGGATGATCGTACTGATCCCGCACTGCAAGTCCCGGTACTCACGGAACCGGATGCCCTCGTTCTGTGGGTTACGCGATCCCATGTACATCCAGTCCGATGCGTATTCAGAATAAACCAGCGTTGTACCATCTGGAAGGGCCTCCTTCTTCTGCGACAGGTTTAGGAGCAGCATGAAGTGGGTGACGACCAGGTAATCCAGTTTGACAATATCGTAAATGTAGTTCACTCCGATCACGACCGGATAGAGCCGTAGTGCTACTTTTGACTGGTCGAGTGACGGACCAGCCCCAACCACGGCGACCATCGGAAAACGCTCTTTGGTTTTGATAAATTGCTTATAAGTTGTTACCATATTGGATATGCGTTAATGTTCTATATCAGTCAGCGGTGTATTGTCAAGCAGCGACTCGTTGTACCAGGTTTCATCTTGTACGGGCCGTTTCCGAATGGTTCTCATCGGATTCCCTCCAACGATTGAGAACTTCCGGACGTTCCGGGTTACCACGCAGCCGGCCCCGATCACCGCACCGTTTCCGATACTGATCCCGTCAAGGATGATCGCGCACTGTCCGATCCAGACATCATGGCCGATTATGACCTGTTTCCCCTCTATGGTTCCGGGTTCATATTGCGATGGGTGTGTTGATCGCTGATCGGTCGGATGCGTGCCCCCGCCAATCGTAACACCTGGAGCAATCGAGCAGTATTTCCCGATCCGGGCACACTGAACATGAGATCCCCGCCCGATGTAGGACCAGTCATCGAGGGATGAATGTTTCAAAACCGCCTCCCGGTATAATCGGGTGTGTCGTCCGATGTGGCTTGCTTCGATCCGGGCCATGTAGTCCAATCGGCAATAATTCCGGTATCTGATGTGCTGGAGGAGCCAGATTAACCAGAAGGTAAGGGGAGATTTGAGTAGCTCGGTCATTACTGAAATAGTTTTTTCAAATCAAACTTTGAGTTCTTGAAAATGCGGATAGCTTGCTCGGCCAGTTCACGAGATTGAAAACGAACACCACAGCCGTTGTAACTACCCGGACTTACAACATATAGTTCATTTGTTTGTGGCTTTCTTATGATTTCATATCCAAATACATTACCCAAAGGCCAACACCTCCAATCTCCGTTTAACTTATTGGCCACCGATTGCAGTAAACCATACAGTAGGACTTTTTCGGCAATGGATTCGGTAGGTAGATCGTTATTAATATCATCCCTGTATGTGGAAAAAGAATTGCATTGCGTACAATTCAGAAGCGTCAGTTCTTCTTCGACCTTGCGGTACTTGATACCGTCAACAATGATTTCGTTTTTCATTTGACTATTTATTAAGTTGTGTAATTTTATCATCCGGTCTATATTCTTCCCAAATATTATACCCACCAATAGGAGTGTATGGTATTACGCTTTCGGGTATAAACGGGCTTCCGGTAACTATTCCGCCCGCTGCAAAATTAGGCTCTTTCATTTCAGTATGTATTTGATTTTGTTTCTTAGTTCGCCGATCTTCTTTTTACACATCCTCAACGTCAGCATTCCTATCGACTCGGTGTGCCGGATCCTGGTCAGTTCGTACCGGACGGCTCGCTTATGTTCGCCATTGATCAGGACGACCGCCGTCTTTCCGTCCGCGCGTAGGATCGTTCCGGTCAGCTTGGTACGGGTGATGCGTACCGGATCGCCGTAAGAGAAGTTGAAGATAGTCATTTCTGTTTCAATTTCTGTTCCTTTCTTTATTGGAGTGGTATGTCCCAATTGAAACTAAGGCCAGCGCTATAATGGCTTCAATGACTGATGCTATCCCGTTGTGCATGGTGTTCGCAACGATAAGCAAAAGCAACCCTAAAATGTAGCATTCAGTTGATTTTCTCATTTGGTTTTAAAATTTTTAAAGGTATATCCTCTCCGTACCATTCGGCGATCTTGAGTTTTAACCCTCGATTCGTGATGTTCTCAAAGTAGTCGGTTTCGGTCAACTTGCCTTTCTTAAATTCGACTGTGGCGGTCATAGTAGTTCTGGGTTTTTGTGAATGTTGCCGATAACTTCTGAATTTTCATTATGGCAGTAAAGCGTTTCGGAATAAAATATTTGCCCGTCTTTTTCAGGCTTCCAATTTATTACGAATCTTCCTAACTTGAAAGTTACCGATCCTATGCAAAAATGTTTTGCTTTTTCACCATCGTCTTTACGTTCCTGTATAATGTCGCCTTCATAAATATCTTTCCCGTTCTTGTCGGTTAGTCCGGTGAACCGCATAAGTTCCAATTCAAAATAATCTCCGTTACCATCTGTGCTACCAACAACCAAATCCCCATTCTGCATATCTACGGAATAGCCGTCTTTTGTAAACTCATAAATCATTGTTTCAAACTCGATATCCCATGCCCTAAATTTGATTTCTCTGTTTTTCATGTTTGTTTATTTTTTGTTTAAAAATTTCTCGATCTTTTCATCCCATTTTGCCCCGGCTTTCGTGAGAAGCAGAAAGGCCCCGATAATAACGGAAACGGTTAGGATTATGGCGAGTGTCATTTTATTTCCTCCGTTGCCCAAACCAGATACCCGGTCAGGGGCCGCTTAAATGAATCGAGATAGGCAACGGTTGACCATATCGGTCTTTCGACTGCAATGGCATAAACAGTACCGTCTGGATTAGGATCAGGACTACCCCAATAATGGGATGTAACCTTTCTGACCTCCCACCCCTTGATCGAAACGTTATAGGCGATCTTTCTGCCTCCGGTTGTGTCGGCACAATCCATCCAGACGGCAACGGTGTCGATTTTTGGGGTGTAAACCTGAAGATCATCACTGGATGGGTAAATAATACTACCACCATGTGATATGGATAGTCCCCAAAAATCAGCAACGGGATCAGGTTCTGATAGATTATGAACGTCCTTATATCCTGGGTAAATAGTGTCAACTCCAGTAGGTTTCTTATTCCATTTGCCCTCTTTATAATAGAGAATATCAGACAGGTTTAAATGGATTTTATTGGTTCCGTTACCGGAATAGTCATAGGTTCCCGGATCAATGCAATAGGCATACCGTTTATCTTTCCCGGTTCCGTCTTTAAGTTGGGTATCATAGTTGACGATTCCGGTTGATCCGTCAACCATACCGATGTAGTAATTATATTTCCACGTCCCGGATGATTGGTACAGCATCGTTCCGGTCGTGTCAATCTTCTCTTGCCCCATCAGCGAGAGGGGCAGCAAAAGCAGTAGGAAAAGTAGTGTTTTCATTTTGATTTTAGTTTAAAAATGTGGCCTGAACGATTAATCCCAGGGATTTTCACCAGTGATTTTAACGAATGATTCTTTAAGCTCTTTCACTTTTTTAGGCAATATGGTTTTAAGTTGCTGAATGTGAAACTCTGCTGTCATTGGTATATTCAAACCGCACGCCAAGCTGTCGATAGAATCAATTAGTAGTCCTAATCTCTCAAAGTCGTCCGGGGTCAGCTCTTTCGGAACGGGATTAGAATATTCTTCCCGTACCGCATCCATAGCGGCATAAACGGCTTTGATCGGAACCATGATAGGCTCATCTGTCCATCCGGCTAAGTCACCTTTAGACCAGCCGAGGACGGATTCAAGTATTTCGTTGTTGGGTTTCATAATACGGATTTTAATTTTGATGCAGTTATTATTGGGTTTGCCCACATTCTCTGAAATTTTTTCCAATCTTTTTTGTATTCTCCTTTTTCGTTTCTCCACAACATGGCAAAGGGGAAAAAACCAGCATCAACGGTTTGCCATAATCTATTTTCCGCTTTTTGAACGGTATCGCCAGGATAACCAATTAAGACATAACAGCGTGCTTTCCTGTTTTCAAGAGTTATATTAGCTTTCTTTAGCCGTTTCCCCGCATCTATCAAGGGTTCGAGGTCGTCCGGTGTATCATAAGCACAAAATAATTCCTTCAATCGTATTGAAGTTAATAAATCAATATGCCAATCCTGTAAAAGTTTTGCCTCCAATCCTCCGGTAAAAGATATAGGGTTTTTTTGATTTCTAAGCATATTAAATACACCTTTTATGTGAATATCTGAACAAGCAAGTAGATTATCATCCATAACATTCCATCCGGGTTTAATTGATAATTCCCTTATCCCACCCTCCCGTTTCCAGACGGAACAAAACCAACATTTATTAATACAACCACGTGAAGTAATTGTATTTCCGGATTTCAAAAACATTCCGGGCTCAAATTCTCCACCCGGTTCATTAAATGCTGGGCCCCCAATCTTTATATTTCCTACATATTTCCATTCATTATAGAGTTTTTCTGCAAACGGAATATCCCAAGCAAAAGCAACCGAGATTAAAATTTCATCAGCTTGGTCAAATAGATTTGGACTTCGGCCAATGATTACGTTATCATCGTTCGGTGTTGCATTTGTCCTTCTTGGGAATATTCTAACTACCGTCATTTTTCTCCCTCCAGTTGTTCAATTTTTTCATTTAATCTTTCGATTTCATCTTCAAGTTCTTTTCTGAATTTCTCAAAAGCATCAAAACAATGCGGACACCTTACGGTTAATTTTTCCCTGCGTTCATCATAATCAGAATCACTGCAAATTCCTGCTCCGCATTCGCCACAATACACCGAAAAGTCAACTTCGACATCAACTTCGACATCAACTTTAGTATCTATTCTTTTTGTTATGGTTGGCATTTTTCTCCCTCCAAAAGTTTCTGTAAAGTAGGATTTATCAATACCTCCTTTGCGCTATTAAATGAATCCTTGTCAATCGCTTCCTGAATCTTCTCAACCCACCGCTGCTTCTCGGCAGCAACCTCTTGGGAGGCAAATCCAACCATTGCATCAGACGCATAACACTTTTCCTCGCCTTTATTTGTCAGCATTATATCGCCCAAATTGTTCCGAATTAGATAAGATACTGCTCGTTGATCTGCTGTTAATTTTTCCATAGCTATTTTATTGTTTCGTAAATAAATGCTGTGACCCTGGTTGGATCTTCATTTTTGTTCTTGAAAAATTCAACACCCCAAGCTTCAGCCTTTTTCTTTGCCTCATCAGGATTTATTGCTTCAACTAACCGGTCAACATCCCTGAAGTGTTCAGGGTTATATGGCCGTTTTTCAAAGAAGGCAACAATGTGCGCCTGAAATATCTTCCGGTTTGAAATTTCAGTCAACCTCTTTTCGAGGTCGTTAATGGCCGACTGAAGTTTGGTGATTAGTGAAGGTGTCATGGCTGTTCTTTCTCCTGATCACGATTTTTATTATTAAAGTGTGCTGCAAATCCGAGCATTAAAACACCCAACAATATAATTCCAAGTATAAATTCCATTTTACTTGTCTCCTTTCTCCTGATCCTCAATTAATTCCCACTTCATTTTTTTATTAGATTTTCCATAACATAGAAGAATACCTGAATCTCCGACAAGATCAAACCCTTTGGGAGATAGGTTTTCCACAACTCCTTCCCATCCAATATAAGCATTAGGTTCATACGAACCATCGAAAGAGTTATACACTTTTGGCAACCAAGTAATCTTTATTCGATTACCGTTTTTTAGTTGAGATATTCCAGTTGGCATTATTTCGTTTCTCCTTTCTCCTGATCTAAAGATTACACCTTAATTCTATAATTTGATTTGCTATATCCGATAATTGAGGTTGCTCCGACAGGATTGTTATAATACGTTCGATCACATAGTAATGACGACTGTTGGTTGATCTTAATTCTCCTATTTTCTTTTCGAGATCAGAAATTTCATTCTTCAGTTGCCTGTTTTCATTCTGGACATTATGCAGTTCCCATTTGTCTGCCTTGTCATTCAGTTTTCTTTCAGTTTCCCAATCCATTTTATTTGTCTCCTTTCTCCTGATCCTCAATTCTATGATGATTACAGACAAAATTCAACATCTCTTGAAATTCAGGAAACGGATAATTTTCTTTATCTATTTGCAGGTTAATGTATTCCTGCATAACAATTTCCTGAAAATCGTCTGCCGTTACACCGTCCTCGCATTCATCATACATATTCAATTTGTTGGCAATCTTACTACATCTTATATGAGATTTCCATGTATAAAACTCATTATCAAACTTTATCGCCCGCGCCTCATATTGCTCACCAACAGTAATAACGCCATTACAAAAATTACAATGATGTGTTTTTTTGGCTTTTCGTATTTTTGTGCTTAATATTTCCATTTTACTTTTCTCCTTTCTCCTGCGGAACGGCAGGAAGCGGTTGCCAATGAGTAACCTGAGATGGGAATCCACATCCTGTACTTCCGTATGTCATAATTCGATACCATCCATCTTCAGTTATGGTTAATACCTTTTCATTATCTTCCGGCAATCTCTGTGTTACCGGAATCCAGCCATCGCTTCCCTTGCTTTCGGGAAGATCGGGTATGGCTAAAAACTTTTCAAGTCTCTCAATCCTTTTAGCAGCATGGTTTGCTACCTTGTCGGATCGAAAATCAACATTATCCGCATCAAATTCATTGTTGCTTTCGGGAAGATCATCAGGCAAGGGGCAATCATCAGGAATATAAGTAACCGCCCTATGACAGGCGTCATTTAGTTCTTCTGGAACCACACCCATCCTGGGACAGTCTGTGCACCTTTCAATCAGTATCTTTTTCATTTCTCCCTCCTTTTAGTTTCCCAAACCAGACGGTTCAGAGGATTATTTCTCTTCATCTTCAACCGTGAATAAAACAGTCTTTTTGATCCGTCCCCAATATCGGTCGAAGTACTCTTTCTTGCCTCCAAGCGGATGATAAATCAGGTAGCCGGGTTGATAGGTCACAAATCCGGCCTTCTGGCCTGGTTCTTTGCAGAAGAAGATCACTTTAGATGTGTCGGGATCGTTATATGATAGACCCGAACCGATGTATAAATTGGCAATAGAATCATGCAAGTATAGTAAATCAGACAGGGAATCAGTTAGGGTTGTTCCAAAAGACGCTATCGGTAAGGTGTCTGCTTTGGTTCGCTTATATATCTCATCCCAAACCTTTTCGTATTCCGTTTTTAGCTTTGGAACATACCGATAGGTTGTCCGTTCTGTTTGCTTCTGCCGAATCCCTTGCAGATTTACCCGGTATCTTTCCCGAATATCGGGATAACCGCATCCACAAGGACAATAGACCAAAATTGTCCAATTAGAAACAGGGGTTATCCAGTTGGTATAAACCCATTCGGCTGATGCGCACGGATCATAGTTCGTTGTATCAACGGTTTGCCAATCCGATACGGTTACGGTATCTTTAACCCAGGTTCCGCAATCGTTGTCAAATCCTCCAATTTGGAAGTCTTGTCCGAACCCCGCAAGGCTCAAGGATAGGAAAAGGAAAAGTAGTAGTGGTTTCATCAGGAACACAGTTTTAAGATTACTATCATCAATACAATAGCGACAAAGCAGATTCCGGCAATCCCGGTTGAATAGTCTTTTTTCATTTCAGTAAGATTAGTTCGATTTTAACAATATCGTCTTCGCTCATAAACTGGGTGAAGTCGGTATCTTTGTGCTTCACCTCAATGATTTCAGCCTCCGGTTGACAGCCCGGATCGTTTTCGCTCTGATCTTCGCCGGGTGTGTAGTCCCACCTGACCGTAAAGTCAATGCCCCGGTATTCAATATTGGATTTCATAAGTTTGTGCTTTTGATTGTTTCAGATCGTGACAGGCCTTAACGGTGATATACAGGCACGCAACGGCCAGAAATATCAGGGCGGCTCGTTCAAGTTTCTTTTTCATAGTCGATAATTTGATCATCGGGGTATCGGTCGTGAATAGCCTGAAGCTGATCCAGTCTTATGCTCACCATGCCTTTTTTCTTGGCCCGGCCAAACAATACTTGCCGGGTGTGCGGTTTCGAGTCGGCCCAAAGCAGCTCGGCCATTTGCGCATCGGATAGGCCATGTGCGGCCTGGATCTCATCGATTCTTATTCGTGCCATAGTTTCAATATTTCTGATTTAACGGTTTCAAGCTGGGCCTTAAGACGCGTAACGGATCGGTCGAACCCGACAGCCAGTTTCCGGTTCACCTCGGCATAGTCCGATATGTCGGTTACTTTCGCTACGCTGCGGCACTCGTCGGCCTGTTTCTGTGTGTCCTCGATTGCTTCGATCAGTTCAATCGCGCGGGTGAGGTAGGGTTTAATTGGAGTCATTGTTGCGTAAAATGTTCAGATAGAGAATGGAATTTATACAATAAACAATCGCACAAGCCCATCCAGATATTCCGGTAAACAAGCTAACATGACCTTTAATAGCCACAACTATAATATTAGCAATGGCGGCAATAATAAACATGACTGCTGTAATGTAATATATCTTTTTCATCTTTTGTTCCCCGTATGGCCGGTAGGGCAGCCGGATATTAATTATTTATAATGACTTTTTTACACGAAACCTTATCGTGTAGTACCGATGATTTGTCTATAATCTCCCCGGAAAACTCAAATGAGTGGCATTGATATAATCTGCCACCTTCAATAAACCAATCATCAGACCATATCTCGCCATCGATAATGGTGTACTTTAATTTTTTTGTTTTCATGATCTTTGTTTTTAGTTTCTCTTCATCAAAGATAAACAAATAATTTAACTTCCAAGCATTTTGCAACTTATTTTTGCATTTTCTGTAATTATTTTCCCGGGCCGGATCAGAACGCCTCGGGTTGATGGGTTGGAACTGCCCCTGGTATCTCGTCCCAGTCCCGGTAATAATTGACCCGTTCGTTATTGCGCGCCTTGATCTTGACCGGGGCCTTGCCGTTACGGTGCTTCTCGATCTGGATCACGGTCAGGTAATCCGTTGGGTTCCCGTCGCGGTCCTCCACGACACCATCCATGTAGGGCCTGCTGATAAACACAACGACGTCGGCGTCCTGCTCGATATCGCCCGACTCGCGGAGATCCGACCAGACGTGAGCATGACTGCCCCGCTTCTCAATATCCCGGTTCAACTGGGCCAGCAACATAACGGGTACATTCAGTTCCTTAGCCAGCGCTTTGAGTGCGCGCGTAACCTCACCAATCGCATAGGCCCGGTTTTCGGCTTTCGGTAGTCGCATCAGTCCGAGGTAATCAATAACAATCAGGTCCAGTCCGGTAGTACGCTTCAGCAGCCGCGATTTGCCAACAATGTAATCAATACCAATGCCGCCCTTCTCGAAGATATCCAGGTTCCAGGTCGATATGATCCCGCCCGCCTCTTCATAGCTGCGATCCAGTGAGTAGATCAGCCGCTTCATGAGCTGCGTGTCCTTCATTTCGAGCGAGAACACCGCGACGTTCTTACCCGCCTCACAAGCAGTCCGTACGTTGGCCAGTGCAAACGCTGTCTTTCCGCGCGAGGGTCGTCCGGCCAGGATAATCAGATCGGCCGGCTGCCATCCGTTTGTCAGGATATTCAGAGTGGTTAGTGGGGTCGGTACGCCAAACAGTTGATCTTTCGGGCGGTTCAGCTCGTCGAGTGTGTCGGTGATAATATCAACCAGTGTACGGTTATGCTTACCGACAACCATTTCAAGCAGGCCGTCCAGACTCTTGAGCGCCTCGGCAATCGTTTCCATGATATCCACATCAGACCGGAACGCCTGCTCCTGACCGTTTGTTGACAGTCGGATCACCTCGCGCGAGACATACTTTTCCAATACCACCTTCGCATGATATTCGACGTGAGCCGCCGATGCAACCTTGTCGGTCAGCTGCGTCAGAAAGTACGGCCCACCGACCTGATCCAATTTGCCCCGTTGTTTCAGCTCTTCGACGAGGGTAAGCGTATCGACCGGATCGATCCGTTTATGAAGGTCATAGATCGCCTCGCAAATGATCCGGTGCGACTCCTTGTAGAACGCCTCGGGCGGAATCAGCGCCTTGACCCGGTCGATTGACTCGGACTCAAGGATCATCGCACCCAGTACGGCCTCCTCAAGCTCGGTTGCCTGGGGCGGGATCTTTCCGAGCTCGTAGGATAGGTTTTGAATGTTCATAATTTACAATTTTAAAATCCGAGGTCTTTTGATTTAATGGTTCCCGTAGGTGTAGTCATTTCTTTTGTCCATTTATCAGCAACCCATGATCGGATTGCCGCAGAATCTGACTTATATGTTTTTCCGTTAGCTTCTTTATAGGCAGAAAGTTTTTCGATCATCCATTCGATTGCCCGTAATCCATATTTTTTTTTGAATGTTTCAAATTCGGATGGCTTTAAAAAAACATTGGGCGCGTAAGCCTTCTTCACCTCTTCTTCTTTACTTCTTACATTCTTATCTTCTTGTTTGTTGTTGATTGTTTGTTGATTGTTTGTTGATCGTTTGTTAGATGGCTTGTTAATTTGATTGTTGGTGTCATCATTTTCAGACTGGTAACATTCATATTTACAGACAGTTATAATGGTAAATTTGTTTGTTGATCTGCTTGTTATTTCGCCTGTTGATTTTAGCCGATTTAGACAAGTGCGAAGCGACTGCACTGAGATGCCTGTTTTTTCAGAAAGCGCGTTTAATCCAGTTACGAGCTGACCAATTTCAATAGTTTCACCCTGCCATTTTACGGGTTTATGGTTTGCGGAAAGTATCAAGTGTAAAAAAAGATGAACCATATTTGGATCGTTATACCACTCCCAATCCATGATGATTCGATGAAGTTTTACCCAGCCATTCATGCCAGTCCTCCAATAAAAAAAGCACTTGGTTTAGGATTGTCCGGTACACTACTACCGTTCAATGGTTTCCCATGCTTCCGGGTGGAACGCTTGAAATCCTTGCCAAGTGCGATTATATAAAGTTTCATCGATTAGTGTTTTGACATTACAATTTACTCTTTATTTCGATCCGTTGTACCTGGATCGGTTAAAATTTTTCAGAAGCGGAACGGGGCGGGCGGGGATCATTTTACCATCCCTCCCATAATCCCTCTTTTTATTTCTACGCACCGAAAATAAACAACCTTGATCTTCTCGCCGTATTGCGGATCGTCCCAGAACGTATCCTCGATAACCTTCTTACCGTGCCGTGCCGTTACGCGGTCGTTCCCGGTCACTTCGCCCGCTTCGAGCTGGCTGTAACTTAAGTGATCAATCAGGCACTTATACAGCAGTTGCCGTGCGACCTTGCCCCGCGTCGTCCGGTTACGTGAACGTACCCAATCGGTACCGGTCAGGCCGAATTCGTGGCTGATCAGTGTGATGATTCCGGCCTCGTCCAGACCGATACCGGGCGCGGCGAATGCGGAGGGGAGAGGGTCAGCGGTGTGGCGGGTCATAACAGTTCAGGATTTTTATAGATATTTCCGATAACATCAATATATTTTGAGATATTCTTAATATCCATAAGTGAGCGCCAATTTGTTTTTTTATCAACCTGAACGGACAATAGAACGAATTGATTATCGCTATATTTTATCAGAAATTTACGACCGTTATGTGTATAAATATCTCCCTCATAAATCTCTTTCCCGTTCTTATCCTTGAGGCCGGCGAACTGCATAACCGGATCATCCCCACAGAAAATACCGGGGATATTTTCGGCATCATATACCATCTGTCCGTTAATCCATGCCCTAAATTTGATTTCTCTGTTTTTCATTGGTTCTGCATGATTACGTTATTGATCCACTCGTAAACCGATTCAAAGTCGCGGGCTATAAAATAGTACCCACCGCCCGCGTTGATCTGCTTCCCAACCTCGATTTGTGCGGGAGATAGCCGGTCCTTACCGATCTTGACCTCAACGGCGAGTTGCTTACCGTTCAGAACGCCCATGATGTCAGGCGTTCCGCGCCGGGTCGTTCCGTACACCCATTTCATCTGTCCGGCTGATACCTCTGTTTTCCCGGTCGGGCGCATCTGGCCCGTAGTGGTTACGCGCGTGGCGAACCCACCAAGCAAGGTGACATACTTCACAACACACTTGGTCAGTCCGTTGGCGGTGCGGTCGGTATAATCCGCCGATGTAACCGCCGCATCGGGGAGGCCAGGATGTTTACGCCTGACCTCCTCACAATGTAGCTGCTTCAGGATTTGGATTGCGGTCA
>Ga0172380_10001431_pt1 | contig 40861 bp, 56 predicted proteins | sample Leawe162metaG_FD_119747 | JGI IMG/M metagenome (GOLD analysis project Ga0172380, IMG submission 119747) | Leachate microbial communities from a municipal landfill in Southern Ontario, Canada - Leachate well 162 metaG | ecosystem: Engineered > Solid waste > Landfill > Unclassified | place...
GCCTTCGGAGTTACTGAAGCAGAGGGATGAACTACTGACCGCATTAACGCAACTTGTTCATTTACACGGTTGTGAACAAGAAGGAATAGAGTCAGGACAACCCACACCCGAACAATGGTATGCCGCAGTTGACACTGCTGAAGCTGCAATCAAATCCACAGATTGATGAATACCTTGAAACCAGAGAGAGCCATGAGTAAGGTGTTATCAACCGAGGAGCGACAATACTATTGTAAAGACATCATAAAGGTGCTTCAGTTTCTATCTAATGGCGGGAAACAGGCAAGCGACATTATTAGAGCGAGACATCAAATAGGATTGGAATGGCAACTTTATGACAGACCCAAATTACTACAATTACTTCGCACGTTAGCCGAGGATGGCCTAATTAAGAAAGTGGATTTAGGTATGAATTGGGCGGAATGGGAAATTACAGATAAAGGAATTGAATTAACCTTAAAAGCAGAGAAAAATGATATACCCTGTAATAACACTCTACCAACCATGGGCAACATGGATAATGAGGGAATGGAAAACGATTGAAACACGAACCCATAACCGATTTGCTTCATTGCTTCATAGGACAATTTTAATTCATGCGGGATTAAGGACAGATCCGTGGGTAAATAATCCATTTATCACAGAAGAGCAGATGTTTATTGATCTTAAAGAGTTAGTCAATGGTGCTATTCTCGGGAGTGCATATGTTGATGCTTGTGGATGGCTTTGTGGGGACAATTATGAAAACAAATCTGCATTTATTGAGTGTACAGATCGTTATGGATTGTTTTTGACAAATGTTAAAAAATTTGATACTCCAAAAATTTGTAAGGGAAGTATGGGTATTTGGTATTATGATATGGATAATTTGATTAAAGTAAAGAAGCCATGAATAAGCCACCCGAAGAACTCAAGAGAGAGTTCGCAGCCGATTGGGAGGAGGTAAATAATGCCTATTAAGCCTGAAAACAAACATCGTTACCCGCCGAACTGGATCGCCATTGCCAGGCATATAAGGGCAAGGGCACATAACAGATGTGAGTTTTGCAGTGCGGAAAACCATAAGCCACATCCCGAAACGAAGGCAATAGTCATACTGACAGTTGCACATCTTGATCATACGCCAGAGAACTGTTCAGACGACAATCTCAGAGCATTATGTCAAAAGTGCCATAACAATTACGACAAAGAGCACAGGAAAGAGACACGCATGAAAGGATCTGGCAAATGACAGGCAAGGAAGCATCGCGATTGGTTTACCGTACCATTACCGAGATAAATAAAAAGCTCGGCAAAAAAGGGATAGGCAAGAACAGGATAATACGAGAGGCCTGTAATCGGAACAATGTCAGTGAAAAACACATCAGGCGCGTAGGAGGATATGACAGATGAAAGAGATAATTGTTGAAATTGCCGTTATTGCTATCCTGGTATTTATTGTGATTATGCAATTCAAAATACTTAACGAAAGGAATAAAAATGAATGATGACATTATTAACTACGTTACGCGCTTCCGCAAGATTTGCGCCGTGCTGATGACCTACAAAACGAAGCTGAAAAGCGAGATTTTTAACGAGATGGGCATTTCGGGCGGCACATTGAAAAAACTCCTTTATGATACTTTGGATGAGAATTTTAAGCTCTATGCTTCTGCACTTGGCAAGATACAGGATTTTGTCTGGAAGTACGCATACTATGAGACAATGAGGCCGGAGGATTTAAAATTCATAAATTACAAAGAAATTCAGGCTGAAATGATCGCAGATCTGAATAAGAAGGCTGAAAAAATAAAGCCACTTACAATTAAAGCCTCAAAACTTCCTGATACTTTTAAGACGACTTTATCAGAAATTGAGGACGAACAAACATCAGAGGATTTTTACTCTAAGTTGCGTGACTTAATTGAAGCCACACCTTCCGGCGTATCAATGAGCATAACGATTACAAAGAAATAAGGGGGCGACACCCTACGGGCTCCAGGAAAAGGAGCCGACTATCCCGGCGAAGTAAAGTACCCGGGATTTTTTATGTTAATACTTTACTGTATGCATATAAGTATACTCTCATTCGCGCGCGCGAGCAGCAGATTGCATTAAAAAAAAAGAAAATTCGCGACTTTAAAACATTATTTTTTTTTGCTTAAAAAAAAGAAAAACCACATTGTTAATTTCATTGTTAATAACTTTTCGCCTTTTGTCAATTAAAATAATCTATTATTGTTTTAATCAGGTTTTAAATATATTTTGCGTTAAAATATTGTAATTGACCTGATTACAAGTCAATGGCCGCACCGAAAGGAAATCAATATTGGAGATTAGCTCATGATTTTAAAAAGCCTAAAAAGTTTAAGCCAGACGAGATTATTAAAAAAGCTATTGAATATGCTATCTGGTGCGAAGAAAACCCACTTCATGAGTTAAAGGTCTTTGGTACAGGGGTTGAGATAGAAGTGCCAAAAATGCGTGCAATGACAGCTCAAGGATTTTGTCTATTTGCAAACCTAACTACAAAAACATTTTATGAATACGAAAAAGAGGAAGCATATTGTAATATCATTACACGCGTAAAGGAGTTATTTTATACCCAAAAATTCGAAGGAGCTGCGGCCGATCTTTTAAATCCAAATATTATTGCCCGTGAATTGGGTCTTAAGGACACTCAAGAAATTGATCATCTGAATAATGGTAATAGCTTTAATACTCTCACTGATGCTGAGCTTGTCACAAGACTTGGTAAGCTCCTTGAGCCCGGAACGAAAGAGTGAGGTCCTGCAATTAGTGCAGGTCGCTCAATACCGATGGACGCTCAATGCCCGGCCGTCGCAGCTCGTGCCCGAAGGTGACTGGACGACATGGCTTATTAAGGCAGGGAGAGGCTCAGGTAAAACACGGACAGGGGCCGAGACTGTCCGCATCTGGAAGGAAGAGTTACCTATCTTTCATTTTATTGGTGCCACGGCAGGGGACGCCAGAGATATCATGATCGAAGGCCCAGCAGGTATACTCGCATGTTCACCTCCCTGGGACATGCCGAAATACGAACCTTCAAAACGTAAAATTACATGGAAGAACGGTTCACATGCTCTTATCTTTACTGCTGATGAGCCTGACCGATTAAGAGGACCACAGTGTCATGCGGCCTGGTGCGACGAAATAGCGGCTTGGCGCTACGCCGAGGAGTCGTGGGATAATATGATGATGGGTCTGCGATTGGGTACACACCCGCGCGTAATAGCCACGACCACGCCACGCCCTACGCGAATGATCCGCAACCTGATAAAAGACCCTTCGGTACATGTCACTTCGGGTACGACTTACGATAATCGCGAAAACCTTGCACCTTCGTTTTTTGAAACAATCATTAAAAAGTATGAGGGTACGCGTCTCGGGCGCCAGGAGCTCAATGCTGAGCTTTTAGAGGACATTGACGGAGCGCTGTGGACACTTAACATGATTGATCAGGCACGCGTAAAGACTGCCCCTGGCCTCGTTCGCCTTTGCATTGCCATTGACCCTGCCGTTACGTCGAACATCGATTCGGACGAGACGGGTATAATCATGGGAGGCATCGACGCCCGGGGCGAGATATATATCATCGAAGACCTATCAGGTATTTACACCCCAATCGTCTGGGCTGGCAAATCAATTGACGCGTATTACAAAAACAAAGTCGACCGGATAATCGGCGAGACTAACAACGGCGGCGACCTTATCGAGACCGTCCTGCGACAAATAGATCGCAATGTCGCTTATACGGGTGTATGGGCCTCGCGTGGCAAGGTAACACGTGCCGAACCTATCCAAGCCTTGTACGAACAGCGCCGTGTTCATCACGTCGGGTCACTGCCGAAGCTCGAAGATCAGATGACGACGTGGAATCCTAAAGAAGGTGAAAAGTCCCCTGACCGTGTTGATGCGCTGGTATGGCTATGTACTGAACTTATGGAGGGAGGCACCCCGAGTAATAACCCGTATGATTGTGTAGCATAAAAATTTTAAAGAATGGGATTAATATCAAACATACGAGATGTTGTCAATATTGTGAGGGCAGTTCGATCAGGCGGAAGTAATGCCCTTGATGATATTGTCCGTAGGCTTATCGGAGGTAATGCCATTTATCCTGACTATAATTCAGATACATATTTGGAGGCTTATACTGACAATGGTGGTGTATTTACAATCATTAACAAGATCACCGAACCTGCATCAATAGTTCCGATATATCAGTATGACGAGAATGATAAGATGGTTGAAAACGGTCGTATGATTCAACTACTCAATAACCCGAATCCTTATCAATCACGCGAGGAATATATTGAAGCATTCTTGTCATTTTTCCTGATCTTCGGCGATGCCTACGCCGCATATCAGTCGATCCCTAATGGCATGAATGCAAACCTGCCCTTGCGACTTGATACCCTTCCTTCACCTCTTATCCAGATAAACCTCGGTACTGTATTTGATCCTATCGCTGGTTATAAATATGTTATTAGCGGTAATGAGATAGACTATACAAAAGAACAGGTACTGCACTGGAAAGAATTCAATCCCAAGTATGACCATCAGTTATCGGGACATCTGAAAGGAATGAGTAGATTACGGCCTCTCCTGAAAAGCATTATCGGGTCGGGTTCTGCTTATGATTCAATGGTTGCGGCCTTTCAACATCAGGGAGCCTTTGGAATACTGACCCTTTTGGGTGAGGATGGCAAAGCAAATCAAGTCAGTAAGGAACATCTGAGCGCAATAGAGCAGAAATACACAGAAAAATATACCGGGGTTAAAAATGCCGGTAAAATTGTCCTGACTAAGTGGGATCATAAATGGACAAATTTTGGGATGAATGCCCGTGATATGAAGATTATCGAATCGCTGGGTGTTTTTAAAGGTGAAATCGCAGATGCTTATAATGTTCCGGGAATACTTCTGGCAGGTTCCCAAGACAGAACATTTTTGAATTATAAAGAAGCAAAAAAAGCTCTATGGTCTGATGCCATTTGTCCGAATCTTGATACCATTCTTGAGAAACACACAAAGTGGCTGGCTCCTTATTTTAAGGGAGAGGAAAAACATTATCTCAAGGCTGATTATTCAGGTATCGATGTATTACAGAAAGATGTTGGGGCGATGGTTCAGTGGATGGTGACAGCCTCCTGTTTCACCGGAAACCAGATTCTCGAAGCCTGTGACTTTGAAAAGAGTAAAGATCCTAATATGGACAGGGTAATTGTTGGCGCCGGCAAAACATTTCTTGACGAACTCGGACTGATGCCTTCGGCACCTTTAACAGAAGAAGTGATGAAACGGCTGCGGATGCCCGATTATAGACAAAAAAACTGAGATGGCACGTCTCGAAATAAATACTACCCTGCAGGGCTCACTGATACGCCGGTACTGGCGCGACGGGAAGGTCGTGCTTTATGCGGCCTGTCAGCCTGTCCTTGACCTTGCCGGGCAGATTGACGCCGGGGATCTCAAACGTCGCACACGCATGCTGTTAATCGCGAAACCCGTCGAAGATTACCTGACGGGGCTTTGGATTAAAACCGGGTCGGTATTTGCAAAGGAGACCGTTAATCAGATACAGCGCGCACAATCAAAAGGCGATACATGGGATTTTTGGGAAGATCACTTCCGCCGTTATATCCGCGAACGATCAGCTGCTAAACTTCAGCAGATTATGGACGCTCAGGCCGAGATGGTCAATGAACTGATCGACGTTATTGTCGAAGATGCCCTGACCGAAGGCGCGTCGATATACGAAATACAACGCGCTCTACGTGAAGACCTTCCCGGACGCCTGACCGAGATAACGAAGTATCAGGCCGAACGCATAGCACGCACGGAAGTAATAGGGGCGTCGAATACAGGATCGTTTGAAGGTGCAAAAGAATCGGGCGTAGCCCTTGCAAAAAACTGGTCTACGTCGGGTTTGCCAGGTATCCGACAAACACATCTCGATTACGAAGCACTTGGCTCCGTACCGATGGATTACCAGTATGCCACCGGTTTACTTTATCCCGGTGATCCTGACGGTGCGGCCGAAGAGATAATTAACTGCCGTTGCAGTCCTACATATGAAGTTGATTAATGATTAAAAAGTAAGACGATGGATTTCAAGGTGAAGAGCAATTACAAGCTCGAAGATGCAGACGAAAAGACCGGAATAGTAACTGGGTACTGTGCCGTGTTTGGTAATATCGACTCGGATCGCGATATGTGTATGCCGGGGGCGTTCGCCAAGACCCTTGCCGAACGTGGCGTAGGATCGGATAAATTACGCATTAAACATCTGTGGATGCATGACTCGTGGCAACCGATTGCCGTACCGCGCGCGCTCGAGGAACGCGAAAAGGGTCTTTACTTCGAATCGGTATTCGGTAAGGATCAGTTTTCACGCGACAAACTCCAGCAGCACATCGACGGTATTATTACTGAAATGTCATTCGGTTATAATGTCGTTCGCAAAGAGGACATACTCGATAATAATGGTGATGTTCAGTATCGCAAACTCGTCGAGCTAAAACTCTGGGAATACTCGTCCGTCACGTGGGGTGCGAACTCACTCACGGAAATCATATCAGCCAAAGGTGAAGCGAAGGATGTTATTGAAAACCTGTCGAAGCGCCTCGAATCCCTTAACCGGGGACTGAAGAACGGAAAATATACCGATGAAAGCTGCGAACAATTCGAGGCCGAAATCGAAAAGATACAGAGTATCATTAAATCACTCACGGTCGTTACTGCGCCGCTGCCCGGCAGCACCCAGAGCGATCCTGCGCCGGTTGATACGAAGTCAATACAGAATTTTCAAACTATTTTACAAACACTTAAAACATTTAATGATGGAAAACTTGGATAAAGAATTCAAAGCATTAAATGATCAGATCACGGCGGAACTTGCCAAAATGGCCAAAGTCAACACGGAGTTGACTGCGGAACTGGCAAAGAAAGCGCCGATGGAACGAATCGAGGAACTGATTGCAAAAAACGCCGCAGGCGAGATCAGTATCAAGAAACTATCTGATCAACTTGATGCACTTCAGCTATCGCTGAAAGACCGATCACTCGGTCAGCCCCCGTCCGTCTTTGATGCCTTGTATAAGGCTTACAAAGAGGGTAAAGAAAACTATCATAAGACGAAAGCTCCTCATGAGTTTGAGTTGAAAGGCAATCCGCGCATGATCTTTAAAACACTGGACGAAGCAACCGAGCTTTCCGAGAGTGTTGCCGATCATGAGGTCGTGCTGCCGATGCGCACCCCCGGCGTCGAACGCCTCCCGGACCGTCGTGTCCTGCTTCAGGATGCTATGGCTCGCGGTGTAACAGGCGCGACGCGCGTAACGTGGATCGAACGTTCGGCCCGCGTCGAAGGTACGGCTCCCGTACTTCAGGATGCCCAGTATGCGCTGAGCAATTTCACGTATATTCAGAACTTTGCATCGGTCGAGAAAATCGGAACTTATGTGAAGGTCACTTCCGAAGCACTCGAAGATTGGGACGAGTTACTGACGCAGATCAATAACGAGCTATTCCCGTCGCTGGAGCGTTCGCTTGAAAACGAATGTTACTCCGGTACGGCTATCGCACCCCGGATACGCGGTATCAACCCCGTTGCCGGTGCCTATGCTTCGGTCGGAATGAACCTCGGTGTACTCAATGCCAATAACATGGATGCCATCGTTGCGGCTGGTAACCAGCTCGAAGAGAATAATTACGAGCCTAATTATTGCTTCCTGCCTCCGGCGCTGTATAACCTCATGTCAACAGCTAAGGCAACCGGCGGAGGTTCTTACCTGTTGCCTCCGTTCATGTCGAATATGTCAATCAACGGTATGAAGTTAGTAAAGAGTAATCTTATGGTTGCTGGGTCAATACTTGCCGGTGACTTTACGAAGGCAACACTTTACATGCGTCGTGGCATTACGATACGCCTCTGGGATCAGGATTCGACTGACCCGGAATTCGACCGTAAGACTATCACCGCTTCACTCCGTGCAGCCGTTAAGTTCCCGACCGTTCATCAGGGCAATACCGGGGCGTTCGTCTACGACCAGGCTGCCGATATTATTAATGCAATCTTAACCGTATAACAAGAAAGGAGGAAAATAAAATGAAAAAAATAATCGCATTATTCGCAGCCCTGCTTCTTGTCATAGGATTGCAGGCACAGACTTCGGGGACGACTTACACGCTTCCGTCGGGGACAACTTCATACACGGCATTTGCGCTCACCCACACGGGTGACTGGGATGCTACGTCACTCAAAGATTCAATTGGTGGAACGGCAACTAAATACTGGACGTTTGCCGTGAACAAATCATCGTTGTATTACTATCAGTTCCTTGTCGAATACGATACAGTCCTTACCGTTGCACGTGCCGTAGGTAATCATGTAACCGTGAAGCTCCAGGCATCGATTGACGGAACGTATTTTTATCAGATCGACTCAGTGTTGTTTCACCCGACTACGATGTGGCTTCCGGCCGCTCAGGTTGTTACACCAACGCTCGGTGTATCGTCACTTAAAGACGTGACGACCGGCGTTCTGTGGCGCTACCTTCGTATATCGGCTACCGGTGGTGATGCTAATAAATGCTCACTAATATCAAAACTGGCTATTAAAGTCGGACTTCGTTATTGAGGGCACTCGTAAAAATGCATGAATAAACGGGGAGGGGCGTCCGCGTTCCTCCCTTATTTTAAACACTAATAATCAATACAATGGACAAAGTAAGATTTTTAGAAGAGTACACGCACCCCGGTGGTGTCGTATCAAAAAAGGGCAAGACACGTTTTGTCACGTCACGCCTCGCTGCAATATTATCTAAGGATAAGATTGCTGAGATCATCGAGGATAAAGAGGACAAGAACGCCTCGGGACGTGCAACGAAATAAATATATAAATGATCTGGTGAGATGGAAGTAACAGTATTAACCACGGATCTAACCGAAGAGGTCACCGTCGCGGAGATAAAGACAATTAACGGCTATCCGGGCACGGATCAGGATACGCGTATTGAGAAGCTGATCACCGTCGCGCGTGAATGGCTCGAGGCACGCACGGGCACGTCAGCCCTGGCAAAGTCTTACAAGGCATACTTCGAAAAGTCCGACCGTGACTCGGAGGGCTGGTACGAACTTCCATTCTCACCCGTCATTGCCACGCCTGCGATAACTGTGACGGTTTGCGGCGTATCGTCGACCTTCGAACAAAAGGGCCTCTCGCGCGTGTACGTGCGCCCGGCTGTGATGTATGCGACGATACCGGCAGGAGGATCTGAAAACTATTATGTTGAGGTAACCTTCACGGCGGGTAAGTCTTCGGAGACGGCGAATGAGTTAATACGCCGGATCGTAGTGTCAATGTTCAACAACCCCGAAGACGGGGGCGAAGTATCAATCTCGCGCCTGCCTTATGATACTTTAAGATTGATTTCAAGTATTGAACAAAATACAGGATTCTGATGCGTGCCGGACAGTTGAACCATATTATAACGCTATATACGATGACCTCCGTAACGACCGGAGGTGATACTGTCGAGACATGGGATGCCGGCGTCACGCGCCGCGCTAAGATTACTCAGATCGACGGTACACGCTACCTTGCGGTAGATCAATTAATTGACCGCGAAGTTTATAAGATAGAACTGTGGGATAACGCGATCGCAGCGAACATAAAGATAACTTTTGGCACAAAGACCCTTTATCCTATCCGTCCCGTGCTGAGAAACCCCGACTGCTCGATGCGTGATATAGTGACAGTTATAATGGCGACGAAGGTATGAAATTCTCGGCTGAAGTATCGGGCGTAATGGAGTTACAGCGAAGGCTGGGAGCTACGCAGGAGCAGATTCATGTGGCTGTTAAGCGTGGTATTGACCGCACGGCCTTGGCTATGGAGACCGATGCGAAGAATAAACTCAAATCCGACGGGCATATCATTACAAACCGTTTGCGCGCCTCAATTCATGCAGAGTTAAAAGATCAGGAACAATTTACGTACTCGAACAATCAGGGCGAGTCATTCGACGGTTCACTTAATCTTGATATTGGAAAACTTGAAGCTGTCATTGGAACCAATGTTGTTTATGCAAAAAGAATTGAATTCGGGTTTAATGGAACGGATAGTCTTGGCAGGAAATATAATCAACCAGCATCATCGTTTATGGGATGGGCGGTGTTGAAGCAAGGTAAGTTATTAAAGGGGCGAATTATAGAAGAACTTAACAAGATATTAAAGTGAGCACGGCACACGTTGACATAGGATACGATCTCATACACGGTATTTATACTGCACTAAATGCCCTTGTCTTTCGTGAGTGTGATAAAATTACCCTCACAGGCACCAACGGCACGGCAACGATAGTATGTTCAGGCGTGTCAAAGGTTGCATCATTTCATACGTCACTCACGGTCACGGCATCGGATTTCGTCACGGCGAACGCTGCGGCTTACCTTGCCGTCGGGGTTGTTCTTACTTCGGCTGCTGGTGTACTTACCTTTGCAGGGCTGACCGTCTCGACACGTTTTACGGGCGCGACGACAATAGTAAATGCTACTCTTACACTTGCGGGAACCGTGGCCGCATCGGATGTCGTTTATTCTGTTTACAAGACTATACCGAAACCTTCTGCAGAAACATATGTTCATGTCCATAACCTCATGAGTACGGACAATGGGACGAAGGATGACTTTATATACGATGGTACGGTTCAGATTGAGGTTGTCGACGAATCAAAACATCAGGGCGACAAAAAACTTGCTTATCAAATACTTGCCCTGGTTCGGGCATTGCTGAAACCTACCCGCACATCGACGTTTGCAGTTACAGGGCGAACATTGATCACATTTACGCCGGGCCCCTACGGCGAACTTACGGAAATGGGGGATGCCGGCTTATCACGATTACGATTAATTGAAGTTTATAATTTTCTTATTGAATGATATAACTACTTAATACTTAAAGAGATGGCGAAAATAAACGGAACTTTGTACTGTGCTTATTCAGGGTCTGATAAGATCCTTTATAACACCTCAACGACGCTAAATGTCGATCAGGACCTCCCGGACGTTACAAATAAAGAGAGTGCGGGATGGGCCGAACATATCAACGGACTACGCAAATGGTCTATTGACTTCTCGGGCCTTTACGACGAATCGGGCGCCGGGATAACACCCGACGAGATTCTCGCTGCCATAATCGGTCGCACGGCTGACACGGTGATAGCGTTCAAGCCCACGAGTGGCGGAACAAAGGGATGGACCGGTAACGGCACGTTCAAGAACCTCAAACTCGACGCTCCGATGGAGGGTGGGCTTAATGTCGGTTCGTCGATCCAGGGTAACGGCGCGTTGGCCTTAGTCGTATAACGTCATGGCAAAGATCAATGCGTCCCTTGTCCTGCTATACGCGGACGGGGTGGTCATTGCAGCTCAGCGAGGTTTTACACTCAACCTGGAGCAGGACCTGCCGGATACGACCAATAAGGAATCGTCAGGCTGGGCGGAGCATATAAACGGCCTGCGGAATTCGTCCATAGACCTTACAGCGCTGTTCTCAACGACAGGATTATCCGCAGGCGAATTATTGGATTATATAATTAATAGGTCGTCGCTGTTGCTCGCTATTGTCGGAGGTATAACTTATCCGTTGGTTGCCGAAGTTGACGTCGCGAATACTAAGATCGACGCTCCAATGGAAGATGCGCTTTCGCTTTCTGGCTCGCTAAAGGTCAACGGCGACCTGTATCAGTTAAAAGGTACGGCTGCCGCACTGGTTACTGATCCCGATGCAGGGACAACGGATTACGACACACTCACCCCGTCGGGTATAGCCATCACTTCTGCTATCAATGCTGCCGGTGCGGCCTTCTGTAAGTCGAATTCGTTTGCCATAACCTCAGGTGACGTTGTCAAGGTCCCGGTTTTCTTTACCTGGGTCTCGGGCGAATATCCTACCGTCGAGCTCTGCGAAGTCGGAGGTGGCGCTGCGGCTATATCTAATGTAGCAACACTTGTTGCCGGGTTGAATATCATAACACTTACAGCAACCGACACGCATACGGCATGCTTGTGCTTCCGCAATACTGCGGCTGCATCATGGTCAATATCACCTATTTACGCCTTTAAATATACTGCAACATGACAAGGGATATTTTAATTCTTAAAATGCCTTTTCGCACCGGACACTGGGTCATTGAACGTGAAGTGCCATTTCTTTTTAAGATAATGACCCTTGAACTTATTGCTGATTATTTAAAAATTCCACTCGAAAAAATATTCGAGGAAGAAACTGTCAGATCAGAAAAAATGACGATGGCAATAATATGGTGCGGATATCTGGCAGCCTGTAAAGAGTTATATCATAAACCAAAATATAAAGAGGCCCATGCTGAGAAGTGGAATGAGTACATGCAAAAGGCAACACGTGATAAATTGATGGTTGATGTATCAATTATGCTTGGTGGGCTAACAAAGAATGGGGAGGGAAAGGAGCCTGTTGCAGGAGAAAAAAAAAAGTAACATTGCCTGAACTCAGGTCTTTTGTATGTGGTGAGCTTGGTTGGACATTAGACAAATGGAAGCATTCAACATTGACGGAGATAAATTTATTAATAGAAGGATATTGGAGGAACTGGGAGCGAAATACGGCATGGCTAATGCGGGAAATAGTGTTTGAACTTATAAATGGCAACCCCTATATTCAGGGGACGAAACCCGGAAGTTCGAAAGAGGTGTATGGACTTACAGACGATAAGGCAAAACAATCACCAATAGCCAGGAAACCCTCACCAGAAGAATTAGAGGAGGCTGGCAAACTTTTAAAGGAATTACAAAATAAACAATAACCATGAGTTGGCTTTCCGACCTTATCATAAGAATTAAAGGTGATTCGACGCACCTCGATAATACACTTTCAAAGAGTCAGACAACCGTCGGGGCATGGGCTGGCAAACTTGCGGGATTTATCAAAGGCGCCTTTGCTATTGGCGCCATTGTTCAGTTCGGTAAAATGGTCATTGGTGCATCGGAGGACCTTAATGATAAATTCACTGCTGCTGTTGCTGGGGCAAGAGGCGCTCTTCGTGAATTCTTCTCGATACTTGCGACTGGTGATTTTTCTCATTTCTTTGCTAATCTGAGAGAGGGTTATGAAAAGGCACATAAACTCGCGGAGGAACTTGATTTATTTCAGGATAAAAAAGCATACACGGAATATGTTCTATCGGGCAAAAAGGCCGAGGCAGCCGGTTATGAGGGTATAGTAAAAGATGCTTCCGGGAAATATTCGCTGGATACTCGTAAAGAATATGCTATCAAACTAAAGGCTATCGAGCAGGAAATTCTGACAATGACCCTTGATATGGCAAAAGAGACAGCCGGTCTTGAAGCCCAGGCGTGGGAGAATCGTAATAAGATGACCGTCGCACAGGCCAAAAAACTTTATGAGGATGTTGCAAAGATCAGTAAGGAAAAACAGGATGAGGCAAATGCTGCATATGATAAGTATATAAAAAAATATGGGGTATCTTCTTTTCTTAAGTCATCGGGTGTACTCCCCTGGATTTTTAAATACGAAACCGATGTCTTGAAACAATATAAAGACTTAATGATCAAAGGAGAGACGGAACTTATTCCGAAACTTTTCAAAACATACCAGACCGAAGCAGAGGCAAGAGATGCGGCACAGACACGTTTTAATGGTGTTTTGAGAATTACCAATGCTTTACTTTCACAACAGGAAGATATAATAAAAGGACATGGCAGGGAAGGATTAATCCCCGTCTCCGGTGGTCCTGCCATGCCGGGATCATTATCAACAATCAATCCTTTTAAACTTGCTGAAAAAGGAACATCAGTTACCGAACTCACCGACCTTCAGAAACAATGGTTATCGGGATGGGAACAGGTAGCCGGGGAGGCTACGGCATTCATGGAAGATGCCTTCGTTAATTTATTCGAACGCATCGGATCAGGTAATTTTGAGGGATTTGGCAAAGATTTACTTGATGGATTTGGAAGATTATTGGTTAATCTCGGCAAGATGCTGATATCCTTTGGCACGACTATGCTTCTTGCGCTTACGCTCGCCAAAACACCCTCTATTCCTACGGCTGTTGCCGCCATTGCTGTTGGAGCATCAGCGCTGGCTATCGGAGGATTAATGATTGGTGCGGCATCTAACTGGAGTTCCAGTCCCACATCAGGAGGATCGGCAGGGAGTTATAGTGGTGGAAGTAATGGCACTTCGGGCGGTCAGTTGCGCGTCATTGTCGAGGGTCGTATAGAGGGACGTGATATTTATATTTCAAACAGGCGTTACTCGGATGAGATAAAAAGAAATACCTGATGGCCTTCTCTCCGAAATATCGATCAGAATTTTATGACACTCACGGGCTTGAGTGGCGCTGGGATTTTGAGCTCGATCCTTTTGTCGGCGATCCTACGCTGATGCAGGCCTCGGGTGACCCCGGGACATATGAGCCGCTATCCGATGTTGATGACGTGCTGAAAAATCCCGTCCGTGGTACTAAGGCAACGTTAAGGGTTAAATCAATGTCGATGTTCCAATATTTGGAATTCTTTACGATGACCGATATGAAAATGCGGTGCTCGATATATTACGGTTCCGCACATACATTATATTTCCGGGGCTATGTCAATGTCAATAATTACTCCGAACCTTATGATGATTACCCTTATGACGTAGCTATTTCAGTCAATTGTGGCCTCGGTCTTTTAAAAGAGATCCCTTACGAGGCATCCGCCGGCGTACCTTATACCGGGCGCCTGCGCGAGAGTCAAATTGTTCTTGACATTTTGGGCAAGATAGGATTTACGACGTTTACCGAGATAGTTAATATTTATGAGTATCGTATGGCATCGGGTGTTAATGATTCACCTATTGATCAATTATATATTGATGCCTCGGTTTTTGATGACATGACGTGCTACGAGGCACTTGAATACCTGCTATCTAAATGGCACGCATTGATCCGTCAGCGCCTGGGTGTATTTGTCATTTACCGTCCTACGGAGATGATCACTACCGCGTACGCGCGCACGTTCACGGCTGCGACGACAAAGACAGGATCAACCATTACAGCACTTATGCCACTGCGCCGGAGTACATCCGCTACGGCTGATCTGAGGGATCATAACGGCGGACGAATGATGCCGCTCTCCGCCGTGAAGAAAATAACGATGGATCAGGATTACGGCAATAAGGTGAGTTGGCTTAGTAATTATCTTTTTGATAGTGATACATACGATGAGTCTGTCCATCTTTTTGAGAGTTGGTCGGCCGTAGGTATTCCATCATCTTTCATTCCACTTGGCAGAATACTCGGTAAAGAATTGCAGGGTGTATATATGTTATATACTATTGCCGGGACTATTCCTGATGTGTCATGCTATCTTTATCAGGACATGGGATCGCTGGCCGTTCAGACTTCTGATGTGTTTGGATTTTCTTTTGATTATAGACTTATTAACCCTACCGGTGCGGCAGTTGCAAGCGTTGATGTATGTATTGAAATTGCTGATGTTGCAAGGACTCAATGGGTTAACCTTGAAAATGATGACACTACCTGCCTGTGGTATAATTCTCTGCATTATATTAATTTTACAGTGGCATCGGTTCCGAAGGGTGCTAATGACTGGGTACATTTTGAGACAAGCATTCCGGGCTTGCCTGTTAATGGGCCATTCAGAATAAAATTATTCCAAACCAATAAATCAATATTTATCGCTTATAAGGACATACGGTTTTTTGCAACTTCAAACGAAATATTGTATCATAAAAAACAGAAGTTTTGGATAGAGATTATCAAACATAAATTATTCAGGGTTGAGATCCACAAGTATGCTCCTGCTTATACAGAGTTAGTTGAACGTGAGGAAATTGTTGGTAAGTCGTGGGATATCACCAATGCTATTGAAGGCATCGAAGAGGGACGTGAATTTATATTAGGTGATGCAAATGAGACCAATATTAATAATGTCATTGAACAGTTTCGTGGCTCGCTCGGAATCATTACCGCAGGCGGATCTCTTTCGCAGACAGCAGCCGATTTTGTAAATGATTTCGCTGCTGATTATATTGCCGGCTATGTTCTTGTCACCTCATTGGGTACTATTATAATATTCACCTCATCAATGCCGGGGATTAACTTTACCGGCAATACTACCATCGTCAATGCCACAGGAGATTTAGCGGGAACCGTTACAACAGTTACAGCAAACGATGCCGGCACGAAGCAAAAAGAAACGCTCGATCTCACCGCAGGTACAGGAGGAGATTTTAATATAATCTTTGCTTCCACTAATCACATCACTACATTTGACACATCACTGGCGATTACTGCGGCTGCATTTGTGACTAATCATGCTGCCAGCTTCGCAACTTATGGCATATCAGTAACATCAGACGGTACTAATATAATTTTTGAAGAAGCGCTGGCACAGGGAGGCTTTTCACAACCGGTTTTTTATGCTGACCCTCTTGGGGATATGGAAGGTGAGTGGTATACCGGTGCTCCTGAGCAAGTTGCGGCAGTTGCCCCTGTGGCAAGAGTGGATCATGTAACATTGTCAGGTACATCCGGTACGGCTACTGTGACCTGTGACGGCGTAGCCAGAACGGTTACATTTAACACGTCGACCGTGCTCGACTACACTACTAACTGGAACACGCGTGGAGGAGCGGAGAATGATCCCCTGCTCGAGATCGTCGGCGGTGAACTCGGTGATCAGACAAGCGCGCCACGGCAATTGCTGTCAGTACCGATGTTCGACCTCACAGATAACGACATTAACCCTCACGTCGATGTCATAGGTTGCTTCCAGGATGATCTGAACCTTTCGGGTGCGCAGGCCGTTATCTTTGCATTTAACCGTGGCGTTTTTGATATGAAGAACCGACACTGGGATATTGACATGGTAGAGGTCGGACTTGGTGGCGTCCCTGCAAATGTACTGCTAAATGACGATGGCACACCCATTACGAATGATGATGGAACGAACATAGAAACAAATTAATGACATGAAAAGGATACTTATTACAATCACGGTATTTGCCCTCTGCCTGGTATCATACGGGCAAAAGATAACCGAACTGACAGAGTCAACAGCCGTCGGACAGACGTCACTGCTGATCACGCGCGAGGGCGCTGCGGGTAACCTGTTAAGGCGTATAACTGTTGCGAATCTTTTTAGCGGGCGCACGCTCGGAGGTACAACAATAGTTTCCACTACTCTCAATCCTGATACTAACGACGGGGCGACACTTGGCACTGCAAGTGCGGCATGGAGTGATTTATTCCTCGCCAATGACGGAGTGATAAATTTCGGGGGTGACAATGCCACAATAAGCGGCAACGGCACTAAAATAACGATAGGTGGCCCCGTTGATTTTGATTTTGGCGTTGGTGATTTATTAATAAATGGAAACCTATTATTGACCACACCGGATGTTGATATTTCAATGGCAGAGATTGGTGCTCTTGACGGTGCTACTTCGAATATTCAGACGCAACTTAATGATACGACTGATTTTGATACCGAAGAACTGACCGGTGCGGTACTCTGGACCGTCGGCGATACGTCGGTAACGGCTATTGTCGGGCGGATGGTGTTTAAGACATCGGATACACATTTGTATTTATGTACTAAACTTACAGCAAAGAAGTGGTATCGAATAGTGTTACTGGGGGACTAAGGCAATGAAAAAGTTATTAACAATCGTTTTATTTGTTTGCGGCCTTTCGGCCGGGGCAACTACCTATTATGTGAAGACCGGAGGCAATGACGGACTTGCCGGTACGTCCGATGTAAACGCATGGGGCACAATAGCAAAGATTCAGGCAACGGCCTTTTCCGCAGGCGACAGCATATTATTCAAAAGAGCCAATACATTCAGAGGATCACTCTATAAAAATGCTGAAAGTGGTGCAGCTGGTAACTATATTTATTTCGGGGCATACGGTACGGGCGTAAAACCCAAAATACTTGGGGCAAAAGACCTGAGTGCAAGTGGCGACTGGACCAATGATGCCGGTAATATTTGGAAAACAACTGCAACGCTCGGTACGGCACAAAATGACATCAGTAATATGGTTTTTAATACTGAAACATCGTGGGGTACAAAACAATTAACTAAGGTGGCTTGTGATGCACAGGGAGACTTCTTTTATAACGGGACGGACGATTTGCTATATATGTATTCAGTTGGCAATCCCGGTACTTTTTACACACACATTGAGGCCTGTGGTAATTATGATATTGATCAGGGGTTGCTAAAATGGTATGAAAGTGATTATATTATTGTGGAAAATCTTGACGTAAGATATTCATCAGGTGCGGGGATTGAGTTCAGAAATGCCGCACATTTGAGTATAAAAAATAATGACATTTCGTGGATAGGCGGCGAATATGTCTCTAATGACGGGTCTGACCCTTATCGCCTCGGAAATGGAATATCGCTTATCATTGATATTGATGACGCTGAGGTGGAAAGTAATCGTATAAGTCAGTGTTACGACGAGGGTATCGCTCCGCAGGGTTGGGGCACATACAGCCAAACTAACATAAATTGTCATAATAATATCATTGACAGTTGCTGGGTATCAATGAGTCTTTTTACACGTACTGGGTCAACAATTGATAATGTAAAATTCAATAATAATACTTCAATTGAGCCCGGGATGGGGTGGTCTGATAACCAGCGACCTGACCCCGGCGAAGAGGCACACTTTAGAAATTATCTTAATACTCAGCCGGCGACCAATGTTGAGATATGCAATAATATTTTTTATGGCGGCAAGACCTTTGGAATGTATCTCTGGGCACAGGGTGGATTTACCATTACCAACAATATTTATTATGACATACCTACCGACGCATATTACAGATCAACGTCCTACACCCTTGCACAGTTTCAGGCAGCAACGGGGTTTGATGCAAATTCATTTGATGCCGATCCTTTATTTGTCTCTGCCTCAGATTTTCACCTTCAGGCAGCCTCCCCGGCTAAAGATGCTGGTATAAGTTTGGGTCTGTCTGTCGATTTTGACGCTACGCCCATTGGATACTTGCCTGATATCGGAGCTTTTGAATTTGAGGATATACGCATGGCAACGGTAGATGATAAGATAGTGATGAATACCGGTAAGATCGTTACGATACGAAAATGAGCTTTAGGTCATTAAACGAATATGTGAAAGTCATGGCAAAAAAAATTACACCCGCAATAGGGACAATCGAGGCTCCGGTCATTAAAGAAAAGGTCGTTGTCGTTCACCACTGCACGCAGGCAACCGTTATCGGAGAGATGTGCGGACTACTGAAACAGATCAGTGCACAGATTTATGGTAACGGACAAAAGGGTCTTGCGGCTACCGTCCCAATTCTATCAGAAAAGATAGAAGATATGTCGAGTGATATAAACAAACTATCGGTAAACGTGTCGGCAATGATGAAATACGTGTATGAGGATAGTGGCGAAAAAAGAGCAACGGAAAAACACAAGATTTCTGCGGCAAGCTGGACGGCAATCATCTCATCTATTATACTTTCAATAGGTGCAATAATCGTAACAATAATACTAAAGACATGAAATCATGGCAAAAGTAAACGGTACATTATTTGCAATTTATCACGACAGTGATCGCATACTCTATGCCACTGGCGCCACACTGACGACGGATCAGAACCTGGCAGATGTCACAACAAAGGAAAGCGGAGGCAACGCCGGACACATACGAGGCATACGTAAGTGGTCAATAGATTTTGCAGGACGGTACGACGAAGATGATACGCCTGTAGGCATCACGGCTGATGACGTCATGGCGCTGATCATTGCCGGAGGCACGGCTGCGGACATAAGATTTGAGGCCAGTGACGGAAGTATAGATAAGATGTGGATGGGTAGCGGGACGATTCAAAACATGAAGATACTGAAGAATACATCTCAACCGATGGATTATTCGGGATCAATACAAGGGACGGGCGAGTTAATGAATTGGAGTTTCTACTGGGCGACACAATTTGACACGTGGCAAAATGCCGGATCAGACGTTTATGTTTTTGGTCAGCCAGTAAGCAAATGGGTAAGGCAAGGATATTCACCCGCCGGAGTTGATGTACCTATGGGGGGGGGCGGTTTAGTAAATGGTTGTGTCGTACTAAATAAAGGTCAGGCAGTCAGACAAAAAGGATATATAAATAGTTTCACACTACACGTTATGTGGAATTATCCGGTAGGCACTAACTGGCAATTTGAGTTATACTATTGGAATGGTACAGCCTATCAATGCAAGGCAAAACAGCCATTTATGCCCGTACCCGATAATGCGAGCCCGGACGATAATCAGACATTTGTTTTGGCAAGTCCAATACTTGCCGAAGAGGGAGATATACCGGCTATTTATATGCCGGTAAACTGCGGTGGTAGTTCATCTGCTGATATTCCATTAACGGGTGCAGGAAGGGAATTTCCTTTTCAAAGACGTAATGACGGCGGTGATATAGCAGTTGGCGGCAGCCATGCTTTCACGCATGACGCTAATTCACTTGATCCGACATTTAAGTTTCTTTGTCTTACGGGGTTTGGTAATAGACCTTATGCTGTTTTTTTGGGAGACAGTATAATTGGGGGTGGAAATAATTACGTTGTTGGCGGTGATGAAAGAAACTGGCGTACAGACCAAGAGGCTTATGACGGCTACCATATGCCCGGCGGATCTCCCGGGGATCAGAACCTTTCAATACCTCATAGGCTCTCGACACGTATGCCGTCAAATTTCAGGTATCAAAACTTCGGTGCATCGGGATTCCACTTTTATGATATAATTGCAAGCCCGGGAACACTTGAACGTGCCCTACTTGCCGATCCGAAGGCTGTGTTTATTCATTGCGGAATAAATGACGTTTTTGCAGGTCAGTCATGGGTGCAAGTTGAAGCTAACCTTGATACATTAAGAATAGCGTTGCCAACAGGTACAGTTGTTTATTTGGATGAAATATTACCGTGGAGTGGTACTGATGCTCAGGCTCTTACAACAAGAACATTCAATACAAATTATGCCGCCTATTGCATAACTCATGGATGGACTCTTATTGAGTGCCACGACTTGATGGGAGTGGTAAGGCCAAGCACAGGGGAGTTGGATGATCTAAATCCTCTTTATACAGTTGACGGTGTACATACAAATGACGTCGGCGCCGATGCAATGGCTGATATAATCGCAACGTACTTTAATCTTTAGTGTAGTAGCAAATAAAAGAAACCATGAACGACTTAACATTACATCTGATTGCAGGAGCAATAATCACAGCCGCACTGCTTATGTTAAAGAAGCCCGTAGCAGGACGCAGACCTGACTGGCTGGTAATACTTGCCGTTGGCGCTTCCCTTGCCGCAGGAGTGGTTAAAGAGGCAGGAGATAAGTTCTTGGGCTGGGGCACGCCGGAGTGGGCGGATATAGGATTGACATGGTCTGGAGGAATGTTAGCCCTTGTCGTGATTGCGCTCATTGACTGGATAGTTTACAAAAGACAGTAATAAAAAATAATAATATGAAAACAGCATTCGCATTTTTAAAGATCATCGAGTACGCGCTCGCTGGTACTATGGCCTTTTGTGTCTACAAATTAATCACAGTATTAATAAATTTCAAATAGAAAAATTATGCCGATTTTTTCTCAATTATCAAAAACAAAACTCGCAACCTGTCACATTGATTTACAGGTACTATTTAATGAGGTCGTAAAGTATTACGACTGTACGGTCGTCTGCGGATATCGCGGTGAGGGTGAACAAACCGAAGCATGGGTAAAAGGCAACTCACAATTGAAGTGGCCAAACTCAAAACATAACAGCACGCCGTCAAACGCTGTTGATGTGGTTCCTTTTGAAAAGTCCGGCGTTGATTATGGAAAAATGCAATCTGCCTTTTTCGCTGGCATGGTCAAAGGCATTGCAATTGAGCTGAAACGCAAAGGCACTATTACACACGATATTAGGATTGGCCTCGACTGGAATGGAAACAACGATGTTGATGACACAAAGTTCTGGGATGCATGTCATTTTGAAATAATAAATACAGATATAAACTAAAATGGATCCAAAAAACTATTTACTCAACGTTCGGCCTTCGCCCGCAGACGCGCGCGATTACAGGGCCTCGGCTATTTATCCGATCATATCGCTGCCAGCAGAACTTGACCTCAGGCCAAAACTCCAGCCTATTCGCGATCAGGGCAGTCAGGGCGCTTGTGCTGCTATGGCCGGAGCGGCAATGAAAGAATGCCAGGAATTTACAGACTCACTGTTGAACGAATATTTCTCACCGCAGTTCATTTACAATCTCCGGGACGGCGATGGTGACGGGATGTATATGCGGGATTTAATGAATATTCTGCGTAAGACGGGCGACTGCACTGAAAAGGCGTTTCCATACGGCTCAGTGGGGAAACCTCCGCAAAACGCCTTAAACGAGGCAAAAAGCTATATTATTCAATCCTATGCTTCCATCTCAACAGTAGAGGAGCTCAAAACGGCCCTTTACCTGAACGGTGTATGTATTATCGCTGTGCCGGTATATAACTTTACGGAACGTATGTGGTATCAAAATCCCGGAGAGGAATACCTTGGTGGCCATTCGATGGCAATTGTAGGTTACAACAAAGACGGCTTCATAATTAGAAACAGCTGGTCAGAAACTTGGGGAGACAAAGGATATTGTGTAATGCCTTATGCTGATCTCCCGTTGGCATGGGAGGTGTGGTCAACCGTGGATGACCGTAGTACTCCGCCCGAGCCTGAGCCCAAAAGGAGAGGATGTCTTGCAAGAATATTCGGATTATAAGTCTCATTAGTATTAACTAAAAAATAAAACAATGAAATCAAAGCTTTTCACACTCAACTCAACAGACCTTCTGAGAGGTCTTTTAATCGCCTTTTTAACGGCACTACTCACGGGATTGCTTGAATTATTTCAGGCCGGTCCATTTCTATTTAACTGGCCGGCTTTCCAGCCGATAGTCTATTCTGCTATCGCAGCAGCAATGGCCTATCTGATTAAAAATCTGCTCACAAACGGCGAAAATAAATTTCTAATGCCGGAAAAGAAATGAGAACACTACTGATCCTTTTCGTACTGCTGTTCAGCGGTTGTGCCTGCGTCATAGGTCAGGTCCCGCCACAGACAATTTACATCAACGCGAACTGTCAGGGCGTAGTGCCTGATTACCTGCCGCTGTTCACGTTCTCGGATAATTGCCAGGTAGATACCGCGTTTCAAGATCCTGCGCCCGGGTACATATTAACTGCTGCCGCAAATAGCGTCAATGTTCAGATTATTGTGACGGATGTATTTAACAATTTTTCAACCGTAATGTTTCCAGTCACAGTCGTAGATACGATCTGTCCTACAATCGCATACCAGGGAACAATAATCAGTCATGGAGCGTATGATACATTGTATTTTTCGCCTTATCAAAAACCTGTAATTTATATTTCAAAAAAATGAATTCGTAAACAAACTAAATTCGTATGACATGAAAAAAACAATCTTTCTCTTTGCACTGCTGGCGATCGCTGTCGCCGGTTATTCACAGTCACCCTTCTCCGGGTTCTTCAGTCCCGTCACCGCAGACCGTATTGTATTGCTCGGCGCCGGGGATAGGGAACTATCAGGTACATTCCTTATCCGGCCCGAACTTACCATCGCCGGTAACGTACTTAAACCTCTGTACATCGACGGGAAATTCACCCAGCTTGAAAGTTCATTCGCTACCCGCGTAGGTCTTGGCATTAGTTACTCACTTTACAAGTTGGTTAACGAGCAGCCGTATAATGTTTATTCATTTGCGGCACAACTTAGCCTGGCGACTATCGAGCGACCGAACGCGGGTATACTTTTAACCTGTTCGGCCTTCGATCTGTACGGTCTTAGCCCGTCCGTGGGACTTGGTTATGACTTTGTCAAAAATAGTTCATTTAAGCAAAACTGGTTCCTGATGTGGGGAGTTAATCACACATTCTAACTGCATGACTACCTGAAGTTTGAAGGGTTCTTCAGGCTTGTTCATGTCTCTGAGCCACCTGCTGCCGGGTGGCTCTTTTCTTGTTAATAAGGTGTTAATTGTGCGGTTAATATCTAAGTGACTATTTTTTTCGTCACCAAAAAAGGCACATTCGTCAAATCTTTTGAAAATAATTATTAAAATATATTGTTATATCAATTATATATGTTATATTTGTTACAACAAATTAAAAGAACAATCATGAAAACCTGGCACCCTTCAAAATCAGCAAGACGTGAATTTGCACAAAAGATGCAAAATGAAGAATTTGCCGCTGCATATAATCAGCGCAAGGCACAGAGAGAAGAAAAAAGAAGAGCAACCAGTAGCTTTGATTACAATACTGCCGGCGGCGAATATGTGCCGACAAAAGTACAATATGATACTGCAATAATGGCACTTAACACTTTGTCATTGTCAGCAGAACAAAAAGATGCATGTAATCAAGTTACATATGGCTACTCATGTAATGAGAAGGTACACCACGACAGTATTCATATAGTTAATGAAATAATAAGGTCTAATTAATAACTCTATCTCATGGAAGAATTCACAACTATTCAGTTAAAACTCCCGAAGGAATTTAACTATAAACTTGATGTCCTTATGACTAAATTAAGGCACGATGGCCACATTACAAAAGAAAAGACGAAGGCACAATTCCTAATTGAATGTGCTGAAATTGGACTGGCTCAAAAGTCGCGGTGACATGAAAACACTACTGTTCTTATTGATCCTTTTTTTATCTATCTCCTGCACAAAGATTACCCTCGAATGCAAGCAGTGTCATCATGTACTTATCATAATGAATGACGCAGATACAATAAGTGTTCAGGAGGGTCCGGTATTCATAGCCTGCGGTGATACTCTCAATCTTATCGACGGCCATCAATTCAGTCCCCTGGGATTTCAGAATATTGTTGATATAACAATGTGCGAATAAGATGACCCCTGACTTCATCATGGGACTGATCCAAAATGGGCGCCGTAAGCCAAAGAAGTACAAGCACTGGGTACGTATTCCCGATGCACTCTTTGCCGAGCTTGTCGATAATGGAGTGATTGACCCGGAGAAATATTATGCTGATGAGATCGTATTCTTTCAATTCGACGGCGACACGGTGACATTGAATTTTCAGACACTCTGCAACTCAGAGGACTTTTATGCAAAAGTAACCAATTACCTCCTTATTGAGTTGATGGGTGCAAACCCGGTTGAACGTGGAGGAATATTTTTTTAAAAATAAAAGAAATAAAAACCACCAAAGAAATGGACATCTTAAAAACAACAACAGGATTAACTTGTTTGGTTCTTACAGAGGATGAAACAAAAAAACTAAAATCATTATTAAATAATGATCTACCCACATTAATAAAAGGTGAAGATCCATTTAAATATCTACACTTAAGGACGATTGAATTTCTAAAAGAATTAAAAAATAAATATGGTTCGCAACGGATCAATGGAAGTGATCCTTTTTTAATAAGTTTAAAACGTAAATATTATATCACCGACTTATCCTCAATGTTGAAAAAACTCAATAAAAACGGCCACTGTGAATTGGTTATGAATATTGACCGAAAAGTTAATTCAATAGATTATTTTATTTTGAAACTTTAAAAAACAAATGAGATGAAACGCAAGCGCATTGACTGGGAACTGCTCGCAATGAGCGCAATGATCGCAGCAGGGATATACTTCCTTGTAATGACACTGATAGGAATAATTAAACACTTATAAACCATGAAGATCATTTTGGGAGATAGATTTGGCCGACTAATAGTCCAGTCTTTTGAAGGAAGAAATAAGCAATACGATTCCTTATGGAGAGTTATTTGTGATTGCGGGAACAAATTCATTGTTCGGGGTGGTGTTCTTAAAAATGGTCATACTAAAAGTTGTGGCTGTTTGCAAAGAGAAAGAACGGGCGAATCGCATATTGTTCATGGTTTGTATTTCGATCCAATAACCGGGAAGAGAAGCAAGCTTTATCGAGTATGGATGGGAATGAAAGAAAGGTGCTCCAATAATAAAAATGAAATGTTTAAATATTATGGTGGCAGTGGAATAATTGTCTGTGAGGAATGGGCAAATGATTATTCCTCTTTTTACCGATGGGCAATGGAAGGTGGATATAAAGAAGGACTTACAATTGAAAGAATTAATGGTTGCAGTAATTATGAACCTTCAAATTGTATGTGGATACCGCAATCATTACAGTCAAGAAATCGAAGAAATAATAAAATCCTAACACTTAATGGTGTCACAAAAAAAGTAGTTGACTGGGCCATAATAGTCAATATACCAGGATATCTCATTAATTACAGAATAAGATTAGGATGGAGTACAGAAAGAGCATTAACACAAAAACCCAGATAAATATGAACGTACAATTAAAAGAAATCACCCTTAATAATTTTATGGGGGCACAGAACCAAACGATTAATTTTGGTGCAATAACAGACATTAGCGGAAAAAACGCCTCTGGAAAGACGAGAATTTTCAATGCGTGGAATTGGCTCATGTTTGGGAAAGATATTGAAGATCGCAAGGACTATCAGATCAAAACCTTGGATGAAAACAACGAACCGCTTCACCGTGTCGATACCTCGGTAAAAGGTTTACTGGTGATTGACGGCATGGAAAAAACCTTTCGTCGCACGTACCGCGAGAAATGGCAAAAAAAACGCGGTGAGGAAGAAACAGAATTCACTGGTCATGAAACCGTGTTCGAAGTTGATGGAGTACCGATGCTGCAGAACGAATACAAAAAGGCCGTTGATGCCGTACTAACTGAAGAGACATTTAAGATGCTCACCAACCCGTTTTATTTCGCTTCGCTGCGCTGGGATCAACGTCGTGAGATACTCTTTAAAATTGTCCGGCCCGTGTCAGATACGACTATCGGCGAAATGATGCCGGAGTTCTCCGCATTACTCAAAACAATGGCCGGCAAACCTATTGACCTCTACCGTCGCGAGGTAGCCGGGAAAAAGAAAGCGATTAAAGACGAACTCATCCAGGTTCCGCCTCGCATTGACGAACTTATGCGGGCAATACCCGTCGGGGTAGATTACGCGGCCATTGCAAAACAAATTGATACGCTTGAGGCCGAAGCCACTGACATTGACAAAAAAATTAAGAGTAAGACTGCCCGGTATGAAGCGAAGAATAAAGAGAACATCGCCATACAGCATGAAATTCAAACATTGAAACTAAAACTTCAGGGCCTCGAAAATCAGGACGCCCTTGCCCGCGACCGGCGTAGCAACGAACTTGCGACGGAGATACACGGTACGAAGATGCGTATTGCAAGGCACGAGGACACAATTAATTCTTATGCGGAACACATCAAGGCGCGGCAGCGTACTATTGATGACATGACGGCGGACATTGACCGCAAACGTGAGGAGTGGAACCGCGTCAATGCCGAACAACCCGACACGGGTAAAATTGCCCTCGTATGCTTCGCTTGTGGTCAGTCGCTGCCAAAGGACGACATTGAGGCAAGGACGGCGAAGATGACAGCAGAATTCAATGCCGATAAGGTCACGCGATTGGATCGCATCACTCAGGCCGGCGAGCACTTGAAAAAGAACATCGAACATGAGCAGGAGGAAATTAGAAAGTCCGAGACGTTAATTAAAATGGAATTGGAAGTGCTGAATGAAGAAAACATTAAACTGAAAGTTCTGCAAGAAACCCCGGCAAATGTACCCGATTTAAGATCACTGGATGACCCGGGCGAGATTATTAAAAAGGAGATTGCCGCCCTTACTGCAAAGATCGAAGACATTGCGCCGGTCGACACCAGGGACCTCGTGGCTCAACTGACGGACGTGAATGACCGCTCGGATAAATTAAAAGCTCAGTTCGTCCTGAAGGAAGTTGAGATGAAAAACCGCAGTCGTATTGAAGATTTGAAATTGCAGGAACGCAATCTTTCGCAGCAACTTGCCGACCTTGAAAAATCGGAATTCCTTATCGATAAGTTCGAACGTGTGCGCGTGACGATGATCGAGGATGAGATTAACCGCAAGTTTGCGACCGTCCGGTTTAAGATGTTCACGCATCTGATCAACGGCGGGACAGAACCATGTTGTGAGATACTTATTGACGGCGTACCGTTCGGAGCGGCAAATAACGCCGCACGGATTAACGCCGGGATTGATATTATTAACACACTATCAGAATTTTATGATTGTACGGCCCCGATTTTTGTTGATAATTCGGAAGCCGTCAACCAGATAATACCTACACGGTCACAACTTATACGGCTGATCGTTACTACCGAACCTGAATTACAAACTAAAATAATAGAATTATGAAAGATGAATTTTACAGACCAGCAAACATTGAGTTTAATGTAGCTCATGACGGGAGTAATGTTCCCGAAACCTTTGGTGAATTTAAAGATGCTGAAGAGGCAATGGCCTTTCTCGGCAGTAATTTGATCGCCGTTAACAGCGCAATAACGGCGGCTCGTCACATGGATTTTAAGGAGAAAACAGACCTTCGAAACGAATGTACCGATATTATGGAGAACCAAGTTCCTGTTTATGAAAAGGGGCTTTCTGATGCAGAAAACGCTTTGAATGATGCAAAGAAGAAGCTCAAAACTGCAGAAGAGGCTTACGATTTTGTTATCTCGCAGGCAAAAAGTATTGCCAATGAGGTGAAGCGCGGATTAAAGGATATGGAACTTGATGAGCTTTTCACGGTACGTATCGCTTATAAAAGTAGGCACTATTTCTTTACTTACATCGACAAACAATTGAAACTCTGCCTTATTCGGGATATTCCTGAAAGCGAAAAAGCTGAAATCTGGAACCAGATGGCCGGTAATGAAATATTTATTGATACCAATTTTGGAGAAAAGAAAACCAAGTCAAATAAATAAATTATGACAGAGACAAAGAAAGAACCCGCCAAGACCGGGGCAGAAAAGAAAAACCCGAACGAGACCACCGCGCTGGAGGTCCTTCAGAAGAACGTCGCGGATGCCGTTTTGGTTAAGATCGCACACTTCCAGAAGGCCGGTGATATACATCTTCCGACCAATTACTCGCCGGAGAACGCCCTAAAATCAGCGTGGCTGATACTGCTCGAGACAAAGAACCGAGAAGGCAAACCCGTCCTCGAAACCTGTACAAAGGAGTCAATTGCGAACGCCTTGCTGAACATGGTAATTCAGGGATTGAACCCGATAAAAAAACAATGTGACTTCATTGCCTATGGTGACAAATTGCTGATGCAGCGTGAGTATCACGGTACAATTGCCCTTGCCCGGCGCTTGGGAGGTATCCAGGGCGTGCCGATGGTTAACGTCATTTACGAGGGCGACGAATTTAAATACTCGGTAAATCCTACTACCGGATTAAAGACAATTGTGTCCCATGTTCAGGCATTCGAGAACATCGACGACAATAAGATCAGGGGCGCGTATGCGACGCTCACGCTCGCGGACGGCACTTCATATGTCGAGATCATGAGCATGGCTCAGATACGTCAGGCATGGGCACAGGGCGCAACAAAAGGTCAGTCACCGGCACACAAGAATTTCCCGTCGGAAATGAGTAAAAAAACTGTATTATCACGTGCCTGCAAACTCTTTATCTCGACCTCCGACGACGGGGCGTTATTCGAAGATAATGTGATATCCGATAGTGACCCTGCCTCAGCCGCCGCACTGGCAAAAATGGAGGATGCCAATGTCGAGGAGCTTTCTATTCAGGACGAGATCCCACAGGCCGAGGAGGTGAAGGAAACAAAACAACCGGAGGCCCCTGCGGCTGACGGACGGATGCCGGGGTTCTGATCATGGAAACACCCGAAAGAAGCTGCTTTACTTGCGACAAGCAGAATGTTTGTTATAAATTCAAGGGGGTACACGACGCAACGAGTACCAATTTCAACATAGACACTCTTGACGCTCCAGGCAAATGGGTTGATATTTTTATGGCAGTTGCCCAAGCATGTTTATTATTTGTCAGACTAAGGTCCGATATCAAAAAAATATTTGAGTAATGGAAAAGATAAGCAAAAACTGCTTTAAAGGTGGGGTCATTACTGACCCTAATGACTTGTGCAAACTCGCACTCGAAAAAAAGTCTGTGTATTACAGAAACTGGGGAGTAAAACCAGCGGCAATATATCTCTCAATGCAATTCACTATTGTAATACGGCTTATTGATCAACGTGAATTATTTAATGTAATTAAATTATGAACCTGATTGTACTTGGTTCGTCGTCTACAGGTAACGGATATCTCCTGCGGTCTTCCGCAGGGGACGTCCTTATCATTGAGACGGGCATTAAACTCGCGAAGGTTAAAGAGATATTAAACTTTGATCTTTCAAAAGTTCACGGAGCAATCCTGAGCCATTCTCACCAAGATCACTCGGGCCGTGTCGGCGAGTACCTTGCGGCGGGGATACGGTGTTATGCTGCCCCGGAAACGATTGAGGAGAAAGGATTGGCGCATCACAACTTTATTCCGCTGGCCCCGAAGGTAACTCTTAACTTTGGCCCTTTCGCGGTCATGCCTTTCGCACTGGTTCATGACGTCACATGTTACGGCTATCTTATTCGGGCTGACGAATGCGGACAGGTATGCTTTATTACCGACACACTTTATTGTCATTACAAATTCAGGGGACTGAGCCAAGTTATTATAGAGGCTAATTACTCAGATGAGATCCTTGACATAAATACCACCTCGGGCCGGACGATATTGCCCGTGCGTAACCGTGTCGTATCTTCACATATGTCACTCGAAACCTGCCGGGCGTTCCTACGTGCGAATGACCTGCGGGCAGTACGAAATATTGTACTGATACATCTTTCGTCATCCAATTCATCATCCGTCGGTTTTCGCGATGACATACAACGCATGACAGGTAAGCAGACATATATAGCCACGCCGGGGATGACAATTAACATGAACTTAAATCCGTTCTGATGATCGAACTTTTTAACATTGACTGCATGATTAAAATGGCGGAGTACCCTGACAAGTATTTTGACCTTGCCATTGTTGACCCTGAATTTGGAATTGGTATAGGGAGGAGCGCAAGGCTTGTAACAGATAGGGGGCTAAGTGCGAAAGCATGGGATGACAAACCAATAGATGCCAATTACTTCATCGAGCTTTTTAGGGTTAGTAAGCATCAGATTATTTGGGGTGGCAATTACTATAACATAGGAATAACTAAGCATTGTATAGTTTGGGACAAGAAACAACCCGAAGGTATGAGCTTTGGGATGTTTGATTTTGCCTGGACTTCATTTGATACGGCAAATAAGATGTTTCGCTATTCAGTACAAAACGAAACTAATAAAATACACCCTACTCAAAAACCGATAGCCCTTTATGAGTGGCTTTTAAAGCACTACGCCAAAGAAGGTGATAGGATACTTGACACGCATGGCGGATCTATGTCATCGGTCATAGCTGCCTATGATTTTGGCATTACTGAAATGGTATGCTGCGAGATAGATAAAGACTATTTTGAGGCCGGTAAAAAGAGATTTGAGATACACAAACAGCAACAAAAATTATTCTGATCATGCAAAACTACCGCGAATATCAACTTTGTAAGGCAATCGCTTTTTATCTAAAAATGCAGTACCCGAAAGTGATTTTTCACTGGGACCTCGAAGGTAGTAATCTTTCAATCGCTCAGGCAGGTAAGATGAAAAGCCTGCAAGGTGATCGGGGTTTTCCTGACCTTGTCATCTATGAAAAACGCGGCGGGTTCGGGGCCTTGGCACTTGAGATAAAGGCCGAAGGAGTGAAGCTATATAAACGCAACGGTGAGCCCACAACGGATCACATACGCGAGCAACGTGACTGTTTATTGCAACTTCATCTCCGGGGCTACCAGACGGGTTTTGCGATCGGGTTTGATAACGCCCGGCAAGTTATTGACGAGTACATGAGAGGATTGAAATGAGGCATGGTTCACTCTTTTCTGGGATTGGTTTGCAAATGTCAATTATATAATATACCTTTGACACATGGGACAAAAAAAGAATCCTGTTTATGATAATGCCTATCAATCCTACTTAGATGGACTTTCGCTTCAACAGGTGGCGGAACAAATAGGAGTAACAAGGCAATGTGTTTACAAAGCATTTAAAGAACGTCATTTTGTTTTACGTGGTCCAAACTTTAGACCATTTCAAATGTATGACGGTAAAAAATTCACTTTAAGGAATACTGGATATTATTCATTAACAACCGATGATCGTTGTTTAATGCATCGATATGTTTGGGAAAAGGAGAAAGGAAAAATACCTAAAGGATTTGATATTCACCACCTGGATGAAGATAGGGCAAATAATGTAATCAGTAATTTTGAGTGTTTGCCAAAACCTGAACATACAAGTAAATATAGTCCTCATAATAATCAATACACTAAAGGCCGTAAATGTGATACACATAGGATTATTTGAGGGAATTGGTGGATTTTCGTTGGCAGCAAGTTGGATGGGATGGGAAACATTAGCAACGTGTGAAATTAATCCGTTTGGTCAAAAAATATTAAATCACTATTGGCCTAAAGCATATCATCACGGAGATATACATTCTTTTACTTATGAAACAATTAACACTGAACTTATTAAACGATTTGGGACCCACTGGAGAAATGACGAGATTATCGTTACCGGTGGGTTCCCTTAGTCATGCCAACCTTTCTCAATGGCAGGCAAGCGAAAAGGCACAGAGGACGACAGACATCTCTGGCCGGAGATGCTTAGAGCAATACGGGAGATTAAACCGACATGGGTTGTGGGGGAGAATGTTTTCGGCATTACTAATTGGGATGGAGGGGTGGTATTCAACCAGGTGCAGATTGACCTGGAGGCTGAAGGGCACGAAGTACAACCGTATGTTCTTCCAGCTTGTTCCGTCAACGCTCCCCACAGGAGGGATAGGGTTTGGTTTGTTGCCTACAATAGCGGTAAGTCCAACCTATTGCAGTCAGACGGTAGAATCAACTCAAAGATTGACAGCAAGCAGAGAGAGGAAGCAAGGAAGCCTTATGGAGAAGATAGTAGAGAATATACTCCCAACACCAAATCAACGAGATTGGAAGGGAATAACTACATCCGGAACAAAAAAGAAAAACGGGAATGTGTACGGGGAAACGCTACCGGATATGATAAGCAGATTATTGTCTACCCCCTGTGCAGACGACAATCCTGCGAAAAACACGGGCAAGAGAAACCAGGACGGATTACAAAAACATGCATACGAAATGACTGGCAAGACTTCCCAACTCAATCCCCACTTTGTAGCAGAGATGATGGGCTATCCGATAGACTGGCTGGAATTACCTTTTCTAAACATCGAAACGAAAGTATAAAGGCTTATGGCAATGCAATCGTTCCGCAAATTGCATATCAGATATTTAAAGCAATAGAACAATATGAACTTGTTAATAATTAATTCGCCACAAATGATCGCCGTTCCAAATAATAGTTTAAGTTTGCAATGTTCAACTAAGGTATGTCAAAACTTGCTGAAATATCATTAGCCCTCATAAGGGAGCACACCACCGGAGACCGGCATACCTGTCAGTTGAACACCCGGTGGTTCTCTTTTGTGGGGGCTTCTTATTTTATATATTATGGCTGAGGGTAAAAATAATATAATCGTTTACCGGGATTGGATTACAACCTTTGAAGCATTGACTGATGAGGAGGCCGGACGGTTAATTAAACATTTTTTCCGCTATGTTAATGACCTCAATCCTGAACCAATTGACAGAATTACTGGACTTTTATTCGAACCAATCAAACAAAAATTAAAAAGGGATTTAAAACTTTATGAGGCTAAGTGCCTGAAAAACAAAGAGAATGTAGAAATACGATGGAATAAAGAAAATACGAACGAATACGACCGTATACGACCCGATACCAAACATACCGATATAGATACAGATATAGATACAGATATAGATACAGATAAAGATATAAAGATTAATTATACTCTTATAATTTCTAACTATCATTCACTTTGTCCAAAAATGTCAAGAATTGAAAAGTTGACAGATTTACGCAAAGGTTATATCAATGCCCGATTTGCTGAGTTTGGAATGGAGAAAATAACCGAAGTTTTAAGAAAGGCAGGAGAGAGTGAGTTTTTAAATGGCATTAACGATAGGGCATGGAAGGCTGATTTTGAATGGTTAATGCGTCCTAATAATTTTATTAAGGTTTTGGAAGGTAAATATGATGTTCAAAAACACGGTTTAAAAGTTGCGATGTGAATATAAAAAGCACAGTCACCGGAATACTTTATGAGTTTGCTCCGAAAGATCAACTACCGGAAGAACGCTATCTCTGTCCTGAGTGTTCCGCTTCACGCAAAAAGAAAAATGATAAATGTTTTGCCTGGAACTCGAATGAAAAAATCGGTTATTGTCACAACTGCACAGCTTCGTTCTATGTTTTTAATCCTTCGACAAAAGAGTATACGGCCCCGGAATGGAAGAATAAAACACAACTTACAGACCGGGCTGTTCATTGGTTCACAGGGCGTATGATTTCTCAGGAGACACTGAACTTGATGAAAATTTATAGTGATGAGATATTCATGCCGCAGTTCAGTAAAGAGATTGAGGTTGTATGTTTCCCATTCTTTTTTCAGGACAGACTCGTTAACATTAAATACCGGGGTCAGAATAAATCATTCCGACTTCACGCCGGAGCTGAGTTGATATTTTATAATCAGGATGTCTTATTGAGTAATGAAGAAATAATTATTGTCGAAGGCGAAATGGATGCCCTTGCATTCATTCAATGTGGTTTTTTAAACGTTGTTTCAGTACCTAACGGGGCGAATATAAAACTTGAATACCTTGACACATATCACACTTTGTTTGATAATATCAAAACAATATACCTGGCTACGGATCAGGACACAAAAGGAATAGAACTCCGGGACGAACTCGCCCGACGCCTGGGTCCTGAACGATGTCTGATCGTAAGTTTTAAAGACTGTAAAGATGCAAATGCTTATCTAATCGAACATGGTAGTGATTTTCACGATCTACTTAAAAACGCCGTCCCTATTCCAATAAAGGGAATTGTCACGGTTGACAACCTGGCGAATGACATAGAACAGTTATTTCATTGTGGCAGCGATCCGGGTAGGATACTGAACGAATCATTTGACGAATATATCCGTTGGGAAACGGGACGTCTTGCAATTGTTACTGGAATCCCAGCGTCGGGAAAATCGGAGTTCGTTGATCACCTGGTAATAAAAATGAACGTTTTATATGGATGGAGAGGTGCTTTCTTCACACCCGAAAATTACCCATTGAAGTATCACTATTCAAAACTATATGAAAAACTAATCGGTAAAAAATTCAGCGATAAAACTTCGACCGACCTTGATTATGAGATGGCTCTTGATTACCTCCGGGAAAACTTTTTTTACATCCTGAATGAAGAGGATTTTACAGTTGATAGCGTTCTGCAGGCCGCGAAGGTTTTAATTAAATCACGGGGAATTAAGATACTCGTCATTGATCCCTATAACCGTCTCGAACATCAATACAAAGACAGCGAGACACAATACATCAGCCGGTTCCTGGATAAGCTCACAACTTTTGCGCGGTTCAATGATGTACTTATTTTCCTTATTGCTCATCCCCGTAAGATGGACCGTGAGCCAAATGGCAAAATCAAAATCCCGACGCTCTATGATATATCTGGTTCGGCAAACTTTTACAACAAGGCGGATTATGGTTTTACAATTCATCGCAAAAGTGACGGGAATAATGTACTGCTTAATGAGGTCGAGGTACACTGGCAAAAAATTAAATTCAAATATCTCGGTCATAACGGCGTGTCGGAATTAAACTATAACTATGTCAATGGACGATTTCAAAAAGGGAAAAATTGGGATAACACGAACTGGCTTGTAAAAGAAGGCGAACAGAAAATAATTGATTATACCGAATCGCAATGGGAGCAAAGAGAGGACGTTCCATATTAGAAAGCTATAAGCATAGGGCGGCGAAGGTTGTTTTGAAATCATGGCTCGAGGCAGGTGGTTTTGAGGTACGGACGGAAGTCGAATTAAATATCGACGGATGGAAGTTTTATCCTGATCTTGTCACTTATATCGATGGACATATCCAGGCGTTTTATGAGATCGTACATAGACATCCCGTTGATGGGAGAAAATTAAGCCGTATGCAGCATTACTGCTGGGATAATCACCTTGAAATATTGTGCCACGAAGTTGATGCCGAATGGGTATTATTACAGGTCGAGAAACCTGAACGTATCGTAGAGTTTATCTTTGATTTAAACCCGAAAACCAAAATATGATGACCTCCTCAAACTCCATACTTGAATATTACCGCAAAGTCAGTGATCGTTTTTACCTGGCACGCGAATATGGTACCGTTGGTAAAGTCTATATCAAATACCTCTGGCAACCCATGGCGACTGCGGTTGTTATCCCCGGATACGAAGGTTTTGATATGTTTATTTACAAGGAAAACAAATCCCTTAACCTCTGTGATGCTCTGACCGGTGCCGTCATTGTCCGTCAGGATGGACTTCAGATCAGGGCCCAGCGGCGGATGAATAAGAAAACCTTTATCATGGCCCTACCTGCCTTGCTTAAAAACCAGGGCGGGGCAGCGGAGATAAATGTTTTGATTGTAAATTTTTTGTGTGATCACGATCAACTAATAAGCCCTCGGTACGAGGTCAAGAAAGTATGAGTATAGTAATCAAATGCCGCAGTTGCAGAAAATTCAGGCGTGTCGAAGCACAGAAACAATCATTGAGAGAATCGTCCCGGACACTTCCCGTATGTCATGCGACGAATAACGTTCTCGTCGTCGTTGATGACAAGGGGCAGGAGATAATGAGGCCGACGGCTAACGATGTACTATTCGGGCGTATTCAACCCGATGCCGGGTGCCCTAGGGTCCGCGCCGCACGTCTGACGGGTCTTGTCATGGCGGCGGATTTTATAATTTTGCCCGACGGCATGACAAGGCAATGGTTACAGGATATAATTTACTGATGATGAAACATGTCCTGATACGCATAATAGAAATCATCTTAATCCTTCCGCTTATGGCGGGGCTGGTGGTTGTCGAACTGATTGACTGGGTATATTATAAAATTGCAAAAAATGAAAAAAGAAATTAAATTCAGAGCATGGGACAAGCAGAATGACTGCTGGTATAAACCGATACATGAAGCATACAAAGGAAACCTATTTGAGTTATTAGTAGGTTTCGGCGGTGACTTATCTGCACATACAATACAGGGATTGGTTCATGAAAGTATGTGGCCTGATAGATTTGAACTTATGCAGTTCACTGGGCTAAAGGACCGTCTCGGCAAGGAGATATATGAGGGGGACATCATCAGAAGTGATAGGCCTGGAGTTTTTACTGGCGAGGTTTGTTATGATCCACAAATGGCAGGGTTTGTCATTAAATGGAAGGAGGATTATTGGAGAGTACATCGGTATGCATACTTTAATGTGACATCCGGTGGTGAAGATAGTTTTTCTTGTGATTTTATGGAGGTTATCGGCAATATCTATGAGAACCCCGAACTTTTAAATGAAAAACAATGAAACGGCCCGACGAAATCGCAGTCATAGCATGGACATTTTTGGGGTGTTTGTTCTGGAGCGTGGTCGGGATAATTGTAGTATTAATTCTTTTGGTGATATGAATAACATGATCAGAATGCCAGATTTGCCCTATAATTTGCCCTGTGGTGGACTTTCGGGCATAAAGTGGTAAGATTATATGTCTGAGATAAGATAATGCCGCAAAAACAAAATAAACAACAAAATGAAAAAAATCCTTATGCTTCTCGAATCGAATTACCCTCCCGACCTGAGAGTCGAAAATGAAATCGGCACACTGATCGAGGCCGATCATCATGTCACGCTCCTTTGCCGGGGCACATCTGACCAGGTTGAGACGGATCGCGGACTGACAATCATCCGCCGCCGTATCTCGAAGTTTCGGGCAAAGACGGCGATCGCCCACCCGTGGTTGAGATATTATGAATCATTCTGGCGCCGGCACGCTTTTGCCCTTATCTCACGTCACCAGTTCGATGTTATCCATGTCCATGACCTGCCACTGGCACGTGTGGGATACGAACTTTCGCGGGTCTGCGGCGCAAGGTTTGTTTTGGATCTGCACGAGAACTGGCCCGCACTTCTTCATGAGGCAACGCATACAAAGAAACTACTGGGACGAATATTTCATTCCGACCAGGCATGGCAACGATTTGAAGAACGCTACGTTACAATAGCCGATCGCGTTATTGTGGTGAGTGAATTATCAGCAGAGAGAATAGTTTCGGCCTATTTCCTATTATCTCCTTTTGTTGCAGTCGTCCGTAATACCGTCAACCTCGATACGATGCCTACGGTGGCATTCACGCCTGCACCTGCTGATGGAATATTGCGCATCTTTTATGGAGGCGGGCTGAACAAGCACCGGGGTATCCAGACCGCGATCGAGGCAATGAAGATAATCAACGCCCGAGGTCATGCAGCTGTGATGCTGATGATTGTCGGCGAGGGCAGTTATCGTAAGACATTGCAGCGGCAGGCCGTGGGTATGCCGAACGTCGTTTTCAAACATCAGAAGTCATTCCCGGACTTCATGCGCTTGCTCTCCGAATCGCATATAGCAATAATACCCCACCTCCGCAATGCGAATAACGACACGACCTGCCCACATAAGATATTTCAAGCCATGTATGCCGGAGTGACCGTTTTGGCCTCTAATTGCCCGTATCTGATGAGGGTAATTACTGACGCGAACTGTGGATACTGGTTCGAGGCCGGAGATGCCGAACTTTTGGCCGGAACAATTGAAGCAATCGACCATAATCGCAAACTTCTTGATAATGGTCGCAATGGTATTAAGGCCGTACTCGAAAAATACAACTGGGCAATAGATACTAAGGTGTTGACAGAAATGTATAAGGGGTTGAAATAATATTCAATGAAAGACAAGATTACAACCATTGAGATTGAGGAGCGTATAGCCAATTATTTTGGAGTGAGACAATGTATTATTGTTCCTAATATTTCATGGGGCATGAATATGCATGAATGTGACTTATTGGTTGTAAGAAGAAGCGGTGTAGTTATTGAGGTTGAAATTAAAGTAAGCCGTTCAGATTTGAAAAAGGATTTAGAAAAAGGTCACAACCACAAGGACGATCGGATTAAGGAATTATACTTTGCTATTCCCGACTATCTTGAAAATTGTATAGAATTTATTCCCGAACACGCCGGCATATTGTCATTGAGCAGGAGCGGTATTTATGGCATGGACATCCTGAACATTAAAAGAGTTAGGGAACCTAAGCCCAATCCACATCATCAAAAGTTTTCACAGGAAGAAATTTTAAATGTGGCAAGGCTTGGAACAATGCGAATTTGGGCACTAAAAAGAAAATTAATAAATAAAAAGCGGGCAAGGGCAAGAAAGAAAATTGAAGCAGACTATCGACAACGCGAATTGTATTTTCATAATTAAAATATCATGATCGAAGAATTGACAAAATACCCGTATTACGACACGGAGCAAAATCGCAACGTGCAACGCACGACGCTGGAATATCTATATCGCAGGATGTATCTTGGCCCTTATACGATTATTGACATAGGACAACGAAGTCCCTTAACTGATGCGGTTGAACGTGAGTTCGGATCAATGATTTGGAATACACTTGGCGATTTGGATGAGCGGTTTGGTCTCAGCAGCTACCCACCCGCCAGCCGGTGCCCGATCTATTACATACTATATTCGCATACCATCGAGCATCAATTCAATCCACTATTTACAATCCTTGAGCTAAAAAAGTACATGATTGCCGAAACGCGGATGTTCATTATCCTTCCACGACGCGGTAAATTACTATGGTGGAAGGGTCACTATCATGAGATTGATGACTACCGTATGCGGTTATTACTCAGGCGCGCCGGGCTTGATATCGTGTCTTTTGAGCGACACAAAGTCTGGCGCGAGTGGTGGTTCTATCTGACGGGGATAAGGCCGCTATTGCGACTGTTCTGTGAGTATAACGCTTATTACGAGGTTAAAATCAATGAAGATGAAGCATGATTTTTACTCTAACCGGTCGATACGGCGCATGGCATTTGCGGCCGTGATCATATACGCATTGGTGGCGATGATTCTTATTTTTTGGGGATATTTAAGATGAAATATACAAACTACATACTTAATGGCCGTCCGCTGCAACCGGAGAGCTTAATCAGTGAAGGGAGATTCAGGGTTAGTTCAATTTTATTGGTTCTCGTTCCTTCGCTGGTGGGTGTGATCGTCATTTCAGGCATGATACCCGTCGCATGGGCAATGGACGGCGGGCGATATTTAAAGTTGCGGCATTATCAAAGGTTGAAGGCACAGCGTAAAAAGAGGTACTATAAAAGCGTTATGGTATCTTTAGGACATAACGAAAATGAATGGATATTATTAGCAGCATAATGAATAATATTTCGTATCTTTGGGGTGAGATAGTCAGGGGTCATGTCCTGATAAAAGAGGAAGTACCAACCTTTTCTCACCTCCTTTTTTGGTACATGATTTTAATAATTGGTACAATGAAAGAACTTGGAATAACAAAGGGAAAATGGGTTGGAGTAGATTATGCCGGTCATTATTCACTTCAAATAGCCCCATTTTATGGAGACAAAGACTTACTTGATGAAGATGGAACAAATGA
>Ga0172380_10001432_pt1 | contig 40852 bp, 58 predicted proteins | sample Leawe162metaG_FD_119747 | JGI IMG/M metagenome (GOLD analysis project Ga0172380, IMG submission 119747) | Leachate microbial communities from a municipal landfill in Southern Ontario, Canada - Leachate well 162 metaG | ecosystem: Engineered > Solid waste > Landfill > Unclassified | place...
GTCCCCAGCGGTCGCGGTGCCGTCGTCCCCAGCGGTCGCGGTGCCGGCGTCCCCAGCGGTCGCGGTGCCGGCGTCCTCAGCGGTCGCGGTGCCGGCGTACCCAGCGGTCGCGGTGCCGGCGTACCCAACCACCGGACTGGCACCCTCCTCGGTCACCCACCAGCGATCCTCCTCGGCTCGGCGTGCCAGCGCCTCGCGCGTCCGGTGCTCGACGTCCTCTCGGATCGCCCACTCCGGGAGTTGGTCCTGGTCGATCGAAAACGACCACTGCGCCAGGTCGCTACATCGCGGATCCTCGTCCGGAGGACTGATCTCGACGCGGACGATCAGGATCCGTGTTGCATCGTCACGCAGACCGTGCTCGGTGATGATCTGCTCGTGCGAGTCCGAGACGCGCGACCAGAACACGTTGTTTTTGGTCAGAACAAAACTTGCAAACTGGCACATTGTTCTTCTCCTCTATACCGCCCTGATCGCCCTGCGTTCGAACGACGCCACCGCCAGCACCCACCCCAGGTAGTCTCGCGACGCCCGGTGCGCTGCGTCCCCCAGTCGCAGGATCTCGTCGGAGTCCTCGCTGGTGTCGGCGGTCGCGTGGTAAGCGTCCCAAGCGGACGAGGCGGCGGACCACGCTGCATCACGGGCAGCGCGGGCGACCTCGATCATCGTCTGCTCGGTGGTGTCGGGTTGGGTGGTGGTCACTCGCAGCCCTCCGGAGGCGGGCAGGGGATCGTGTCGTGCGGCATGAGGTGCAGGATGCTCCGAGTTCCTGGCGCCGTCAACCGCAGGTTAAAAGAACGGCCGTCCGTTTCGTTAACCTGCGGTTGCGTCGGCTGATCCCCAGGTGTACGGTGCGAGGGTGACACGAGGTCAGATCGCGCTCGAGAGGGCGCTCCGCCGTACCACCCTGGTGACCCTCGCCCGCGAGCTGCGGGTGTCGGCTGCCATGCTCCATTACCTGCGACGCGGTGAGCGGACGCCCGGGCTCGACCTGGCGGTTCGGCTCGAGCGGAGGCTGCGGATACCGCCGCGGGCGTGGACGGAGGTGGCACCGTGAGCAACCGATACCCAGTGACATCCCCACGTCTCTGCCGCATCTGCCGGACGCGGCGCGCTACCCACCGCACGCTCTGCAACCACTGCACCTGCCTTGGGGTGCGAGTCGTCCACCCCGCGCCAGAGCCGGGGACGTACCGGGTCGTGCCGTGGGACTCCGAGGAGCCGACGTACGGGACGGGTGGGCGCGCGGCGATTGAGGGGGCCTCGTGATCTCTGCGCTCTACGTCGAGGGCCCACCGCGCGGCGCGTACTGTGGCCTGCCCGACGTCGAGGTATGGGACGAGTCGCGCGACGCGCGGCTCTACGCGGGGCCGTGGCCGGTGGTGGCTCATCCGCCGTGCCAGCGGTGGGGTCGGTACTGGTACGGAGGCCCGTCCGCAAAGGTTCGTCTCGTTCGCGGAGACGACGGCGGGTGCTTCGCGGCTGCTCTTGCCTCCGTTCGACGGTGGGGTGGCGTGCTCGAGCATCCGGCGGATTCGTCGGCTTGGGCGGCGCACGGGCTGATCGGTGCGCCACGCAGATCCGGATGGGTGACCGCCGGTGACTTCCTCGGGTGGACCTGCTGCGTCGAGCAAGGCCACTACGGGCACCGGGCGCGCAAGGCGACCTGGCTCTACGCGGTTAGGTGCGATTTGCCGGAACTCGATTGGGGTCCGTCCACTGCGTCGGTACGACTCGACAACGGGTTCCACTCCGCCGAGGAGCGGCGGCGAACGGTGCGTACCGGTGCCTGCCAGAGATTGAGCAAGAGAGAGAGAGCGAGCACCCCGCCCGCCTTCCGCGACGTCCTGATCGCGATGGCGCGGTCAGCGAGGAGGAGCTGATGCCCGCCTGCATAACCTGCGGATCACCCCTCACCGGGCACCAGCTCTACTACTGCTCGGAGGCGTGCACGCGCATCCGGGACAGAGAGCGGTCGGCGCGTGAGAGGGCTCATCGACGCGCCACGCCGCGGGCGCGGAGCATCTCGCAGCGGCACACCGTGGCGGAGCTCGTGGCACTGCGGCTCGACGACACGAGCGACCTCCCGCCGCGCCCTCGAACACGGGGCGAGTGCGGGACCGAGCGGCCATGCCCGTGGGTCGGGTGCCGGTACCACCTGTACCTCGACGTCTCGCCGCGCACCGGATCGATCAAACTGAACCACCCGGACATCGCGGTGGAGGACATGCACGAGTCGTGCGCGCTGGACGTTGCCGACGCCGGCGAGCACACGCTGCTCGAGGTGGGCGCGCTCGTCAACATCACCAGGGAGCGCGTCCGGCAGCTCGAGGTCGGGGCCGTCGAGCGACTCAGGACATCGCCCCTCGCGGACTACGAGGGGTACGAGCAACCAACGGAGGAATGACATGGAGATCAGAATCAACACGGACGCGCTCACATCGGACCTGGACATCGAGGCACTCACCGGACGCATCACCGCCTACGTGCACGCCGAGCAGGCGCAACGGGAAGCCGCAGCGCAGCTCTCGGAGGCGATGACCGACCTGACCACGTCGGGCGTCGCGATCGGTGACGGTCCCGCGCCACCGAAGGGTAAGGTACGACGGGCGGCGCGCAGAACTACGACGCCGGACGGGACACGTCCTGCACCGAGCAGTCCCACCCGCGTGGTCACGGTGAGCGACGACTTCCTCGCCGAGCGACTGCGTCAGGCGTGCGCATCGGACGACCCGATGACCCTAGACGAGATTAGGCAGCGGGCGGACTGCGCGGATCAGGTCCAGTTGCGCCGCGTCCTGGACGCGATCGCCACCCGGTCAGGCAAGGGCCGAGGGACCCGGTACACCGTGGACGTGGGACGGGAAGTGACCGATGGCTGACTGCTACACCTGCGACCGAGACGCTGAGGAGATCGCCACCACTACCTCCGACGAGGCGATTGCCGAGTACATCGAAAGCATCGACCCGCCGTTTCCGCGCACGCTGACGGCGATGGCATACGTCGCAGTCGGCGACCCGAACGACCCAGACGGGCAGACGCTCAACCGATACAGGACGGACGACGTAACCGTGTCCGTCGCCTCGTGGATCCGGGAACACCGTCCGTCGTGGCTGACAGAGCGGTACCTGCTGGACGAGGTGCGGAGATTGGAGGAGTGATGGCTGACCTCTGGGACTGGGCCGACGTTGCCGCCGTCGGCGTGATCGCTCGCGAGGCGGCGGACCACGCTGCATCACGGGCGGCGCCGGCGACCTCAAGCATCGTCTGCTCTGTCGTGTCGGTGGTGGTCATTCGCATCCCTTCGGGGGAGGGCAGGGGCCGACGGTGACCCACCTCCGCCACTACCAGGTGCGAGCCATCGCGGAGACGCGGCAGGCGTACCAGCAGGGAGCTCGAGGCGTGGTCCTCGTGCTCCCGACGGGTGCCGGAAAGACGGTCATCCTGGCGGAGGTCGTGCGCTTGCACCTTGCCTCGCACCCCGAGGGGGAGGCGGTCGTCTACGTGCACCGCGAGGAGCTCGTGGAGCAGACGCGCGCCAAGCTCGCTGCGGTGGGGGCGAGCGCGCGCGTCGAGATGATCCAGACGGCGATTCGGCGGGAGGTGCGACCGTCGACGCTCGCTGTGATCGATGAGTGCCACCACATGGGCCAGGGAGCGGAGCAGTGGAGCGGGCTCGCGCGGGACCTGCGGTGCCACGTCCTGGGGCTCACGGCAACGCCGCAGCGTGGTGATGGGACCGCGCTCGTCGGGTTCGACCGGCTCGTGGTGGGGGCCACGACGCGCGAGCTCACGGAGCTCGGGTACCTGTGTCCGTGCGAGGTGATCGCCCCGGACCGAGGAGGCGTGCTCGCTGACCCGGTCGAGGCCTACCAAGAGTACGGGAGCGGGAGGCCGGCGGTCGTCTACTGCCAGACCGTCGAGCACGCCCAGGAGGTGGCAGACCGACTCGGCGGGGCCTGTGTGGACGGCGACATGCCAGCGGCCGCACGGGCCTCCGCCATCTCTTCATTCCAGCGCGGAGAGGTGTCCGTGCTGGCCAACGTGTACGTGCTCACCGAGGGGTGGGACGCGCCACGGGCTGAGGTGTGCGTCGTGGGGCGCGGGGCAAGCGCAGCGTGCACGTGGCTCCAGATGATCGGCCGCGTTCTGCGGCCAAGCCCGGGCAAGCGGAAGGCGCTGGTCATCGACTGCAAGGGCAGCGTGTACCAGCACGGCCTGCCCACCGACGACCGAACGTGGACGCTCGACGGGACCGGGCACGTGCTGTCCAAGGCCGACCCGTTGCGCCAGTGCCCACAGTGCGGAGGCGTGTCCCGCCCGGCCCCGGACTGCCCGTGGTGCGGGTACCGGTTCCCGCCGCCGCGTCTCCCGCTCGCCCGTCGCATCGAGATGGGCCAGGTTTCGCAGGTGGCCCCCGAGGAGCAACGGCGCGCGTACTACGACCAGCTCCGAGCTCAGGCCCGAGCGCGCGGGTACTCCGCAGGCTGGGCGATGTATCGATTCAAGGCACGGTGGGGGCACTGGCCTCCGAGAGGATGGGCAGCATGACAGAACAGAAGCGAATCGAGTGGATAGCAGAAAGGACAGAGCGCGATTCGTCGTGGCACTGCCTGAGAGTGCAGTACGATGGTGACGGGTGCCAGCGGTTGCGCGAAACCGAACCAGCCGACGTCGTGGCCTGGCTACGCGCGGCGCCGGAGGACGCGCGGCGCGAGGTGCTAGCCGCCCTGCTGCCGCCGGTGATGACGATCAACGTCAAGAAGGTACCGGGCTACGAGGAGCTACAGGCGGAACTCCTTGCCAAGGGGTGCGAGGGTGAGATGTGGCGCGCCCGCGCCGAGAAGGCGGAGCGCAACTGCCTCGCCGCCCAAAACCGGCACATCAAGGCCGAGCGGGAGCGGAACGAGGCGCGGGACGCGCGCGACCGGTTGCTGCGCGAGCTCGCCGAAGCGCGCGCTCCGAAGCCGTCCGCCGACCTGCCGCTGGCACCGGGGAGCCGGTGGGTAGACGGCGAGGTGGTGGACGCATATGGCAACCGCACCCGCATCATGGGCAATCCGGGTCGCGAGTGGCTGCGGACCATCGATCGCGACGACAAGAGAGGCTCCCCCTACGTTGCCGACGCCATCGCCGTTCTCGCCCGCGCCGGCCTCCTGCCTGCGGGTGACAGCATCCCGAGGGCGCAGTTGTACCCGTTGCTGGTGCAGTGCGTCGAGGCTGGGATCGGAAACACGTTCATCGGGCGCAAGGATGCAACCGGCTCCATCGTCGCCAGCATCCTCGACGCCTACGACCGCGAGACGAAAGCAGGCTCCGGTGGCTGACCGCGAGCACGCAATCCAGGACGCCATCCGCCGCGCAGTCCCCCCGACGCGCGCCGTGCTCTGGCACAACTCTACGGGGCAGGTCGAGATACCGCGAGCCGACGGGGGCATCACCCACCTGAGGTACGGGCTCGCGGTGGGGAGCGCGGACCTCGTCGGGGTGCGGCGACCAGACGGGAGATTCGTCGCCCTCGAGGTCAAGTCAGCGACGGGGCGCCCGACACCGGACCAGCTCCAGTGGCTCGACCTCGTGCGCCGCTGCGGAGGCATCGCGGCTGTGGTGCGGAGCGTGGACGAGGCGCTGGAGGTGATCGGATGACTGACTGGCTACGTCGCAAGTGGCAACACGTGTGCTGGATCTACATGCTATTGCGGTTCGGGGGGCGACCGTGACCTGGCGCCCCGTCTCCACCGATCCGCCCGCTATCGGAGCTCGAGTGCTGGTCATCGACCCGACCGCGGACGCCATCCGGACCATCACGTGGTCCCACAATTCTGCCGAGCGGTGGCTGTGGTGGCTGCCGAGGGAGGTGCTGCCGTGAGCATCACCCGTGCACAGGTGGAGCCACCGAAGCTCTGCCCGCTGTGCGGGTGCCGGATGCGGTTGTACCGTGCCGAGCACTTCGACGGTTACCGGGCGCGGTGCTGGTGCGCGGGACTCGCAGAACGGTCGGAGAGATACGTGGTGTTCGAGTTCCTGGCGGGAGCGCGGCCACGTCTCCATCGTTCCCTTGCCGGGTGGCATCTCCGGTGGCTGTGCGCCGCGCATCGCGAGCGGGCGCAACGGAGGCAGCTGTGGACGTAGCCTGGCCCCATCTCTACGCCTCGCGCGGCTGGCCTGTGTTTCCGCTGCGGGGTAAGGAGCCTCGCGTCAAACACGGCGTGCTCGAGGCCACGTTGGACCACCACCAGATCCACGCATGGTGGAGCCAGTGGCCCGACGCGAACATCGGGGTGCGGTGCCTCGCCTGCACCGTGCTCGACGTGGACCCGCGGCACGGCGGGGACGTGGGGCTGGCGGAGCTCGTACGCGTGCACGGGCGGCTCCCCGAGGGCCCCGTGTCGCGGACGGGGGGCGGCGGGTGGCACATCCTGCTCCGGCCGCTCGAACTCGCGGAGGGGGAGAGCCTCGTCCGGCATCCGTGGCGGGGGGCTGACCTCTGCTCCGGTGGCCACTACGTCGTCGCGCCCCCGAGCGTCCACCCGGACCCGCCCCACCGCCTGTACCGGTGGCTGCGCCCGCCGACGCTCGAGCTACCGGAGGCGCCCCAGTGGCTGCGCGCGCTGTGCGTGAGGCGCCCTGCCCCGAGGCCCGCCCCGGTGTCGCACGACCGCCCAGAGGGGGGCGCAGGGGCCGAGGAGCGCTACGCCGAGGGAGCACTCCGGTCCGCGATCGCGGAGTGTGAGCAGGCCCCCGACGGGGCCAAGCACAGCACCCTGGCGCGCAACGCGTGGGGCCTCGGCGGGCTCGTGCGGTCGGGTCTCCTGGACGAGGACCGGGTCCGGGCGGCGCTACAGGCTGCGATCTGGCGCCCCGAGGCGAGGCCGAGCGACGTGGCGAGGAGCGCGCGCACCATCGACCAGCAAATGAGGGCGGCGCCGGCGCGGGGGGTCAGTCGGTAGCACGGTGCCAGGTAGCACCAGTGCCAGGTAACCGGCCCGCGGTACTATCTGCAAAAGTGACGTCACGGAAGGGTTGACGGGGCTCCGGATATACGTATAGTAGAAGCATGACAACGAACAACATCGCGACCGAAACCATGACCCAGGCGCAGCTCATGGCTGCATTTCGGGCGCTCGGATGCTCCGTTAGGCCGCGGTCATGGGACCGCGTGATTGCCGGTCAGGTGGTCACCAGCTACGGCGTTGACGCCACCCTGTCGTCGATGGGCTCCACCGAGATCGTGACCGTGCGGGTGGGCGAGCTGTGCGACCCGCCCGCGCTGGTCGCCAAAATGACCAAGGAGCTAAAGGCTCGCGTCAGGGCCACCAAGGCAGCCATCCGGCGCGAGCGATCGGAGACCTGATGACCCGACGCCTAGCCCTCACCCCACGGACCCGCCTCGACCTGGCCTGCACCGCCGAGGAGTACGCCACGATCCGCGACTGCGCCGTCTCCACCGGCCGCCAGATCCAGCGCCTGGTACTGGACTCCGCGCTGGCCGAGTGCAGGCGAATCCAGCGGCGAATCAGGGGCGCCACGGAATCGACCGAGGGCGAGAAATAGTCCCTTGACCCGGCTCAATCTATACGTATACTAGTACACATGACGACGACGACAGCCACCGCGACCGACACGATCCTCGGAACCTGCGGCGTCCTCTGGGTCTGCTACGCCGAGCCGGGCGAGACTCGCGAGGAGCACGCCCGCCGGGTGGCCAGGATGCGGGTGGCCTACGACGCCGCGGTCGAGAGGGCAGTCCGGCGCGGCCGGTGAGGCATCGCGCCCCGTCCCGCCCCGCACCACGAAAGGGGCCGGGGCTTGGGGCGTCAGGTTGCCCCGCCACGGGACAGGGTGTACCATGTCTGTCCCATGCCATCCTCTGCCACCGTCCCTCGCATCTACCGCCTGGTCCTGCCCTACCCTGTACGACTGGCCCTCGTGGAGCTCGCTGACCGCGACGGGTGCAGCTGCGCGGACGTGGTACGCCGGCTGATCCTGGACGAGCACCGACGCGGGATGCCCACGATACAGTTCGCCTCCGCCGTCAACGCGCAGCCGGAGGCAGGTAGGTGATGGCTCTCCGACTCACGCCCGAGACGCTACCCGAGCTGCCACCGACCGACCCCGACCCCGACTACACCCCGGAGCCCACCGCTGGCCTGGTGCTGGACCGCGGCTGGGAGGAGTACGTCACCCGCACCGCCAAGGGCCACGTACACGCGACGGTCCCGAACGCGGCGACCATCCTGTCCCACGACGTGGGCTGGCGGGACGTGCTGTGCTGGGACGAGCTCGAGCAGCGTCCGGTGTGGCGCCGGGAGCGTCCAGCCATCGAGGGGTGGCCCGTGGTGCCAGCGGGTACGGTGCTGCTGGACGAGCACGCGGACGCGGTGGGCCACTGGCTCTACCGGGCGGCCGGTATCCAGTGCAGCCGAGCCGCCACCCTGCAAGCACTCCAGAGCGCTGCCCTGGCCCACCCCTGGTCGCCGGTCGCGGAGTACCTCGAGGGCCTCGTCTGGGACGGGGCGCGGCGGGTGGAGGACTGGCTGGTCCGCTACCTGGGGTGCGCCCCGGTCCCCTACCACGGGGACGTGGGCGCCTGGTGGCTCCGCCAGGCCGTTGCCCGTGCGCTCGAGCCCGGGTGCCAGGGTGACTACTCGCTGGCGCTCGAGGGGCCCCAGGGGGCTGGCAAATCGAGCGCCCTACGCATCTTGGGCGGGCGGTGGTACCGCGAGGTCACCCTGGACCTAAGCGACCGCAGAGAGGCAGCCATGGCCCTCCGCGGTGGGTGGATCTGCGAGCTCGCCGAGATGGCCAGCATCCGCCGGTCAACCACCGAGGCCATCAAGTCCTACCTGACGGCCACGCGGGACCGGTACCGGCCGCCCTACGGCGTGTGCGACGTGGACCACCCGAGGCGCTGTGTGTTCGCCGCGACGACCAACGCCCACGTCTACCTGACCGACCCGAGCGGGGCCCGCCGCTGGTGGCCTGCCCAGTGCGGTGACATCGACCTCGAGGCGCTCGAGCGTGACCGTGACCAGCTCTGGGCCGAGGCGGTGGTGCAGTACCGCGCCGGTGCGCAGCGGTGGCCGACGCGGTCACAACAGGCCCACCTGAGCCTCGTCGTGGACGAGCGCCACGAGTCCGACCCGTGGGAGCCGGCCCTTGACCGCCTGATGGTCCTCCGCCGCGAGCTCAGCCTGGCCGACTGCCTGGCCGCCCTCGATATCCGGCCCCAGGACCAGGACCCACGCGCCGCATCCCGAATCCGAGCCATCGCCCAGCGCCTCGGGTGGGAGCGGGACACACACCCGAGACGTCGAGAAGAGGGCCGCGTAAGGTGCTGGACAGCCCGGCACAGCGCAATCGAGGGGTGTGCCGGTACAGTGCCAGGGGGTGTGCCGGAGCAAGACGACGGATTCATTGCGATATTCGGAGCCGGCACAGATGGCACAGCTCTTACTATATAGAGAGATAGTAAGTATGAGAGGAGCGCGCGAACACGCCCGGGCATATATAGGGAAGTCGTGTGCCGCCTGTGCCGCTGTGCCGAGGAGCGACGGGCCGGATACGACGCCACTGCAAAACTTCCAGAGCCACTTAACTTATTCCAGCCACGCAACCGGACCTTCAGCCTATCGTGAAACACACACCAACTTACATCACACAAGCCGGCCGTTAGGTATAATCGAGGCCTGGGACGGTCGAGCGCTGCGAACGAGGTCCAAGATGAGACACATTCCGAGAGTCGTCCGAACGGTTGGCCTGAGTCTGCTGGCGCTGGTGGCGGTATCCGTCACCGGGTGCCTGAGCGACCCGGACACGGAGCCGGGGCCAGTCGCGCCTATGGCCTCGTCTGCTCAGCCGGCCGGGGCTGGGCCCTACTGCACCAGGGACGCGCAGTGCGAGGTCGGGTACGAGTGCACCGGCGGTGAGTGCCTCGACGCCACAGGTCGTAGCCAGGCCCTCGACCACCCCTGCGACGACCTCACCGACCCTGACCACGACCTGTACCACTGCGGTGGATGCTACCAGAGGTGCCTGTGGCGAGAGACGGGAGTGATCCAGTGCGTCGATGGAGTGTGCCTCACCAGTCCGGGCACTCCGAACGATTAGCCGGTCGGTACGTCGTTATGAATATCATAACAGCGCATCGAACTGGCCCTCGCCTGGCACACGTGGCACAATCCGCACAGTGAGGTCAGCGCCGCACGTCCACGGGTGGCAGGAGTCGAGGCAAAACACCGGCTTGACCCGGTCCCTGGCTGGCGACTCGGCAACGTGGGCGGCACCGGTGGCACCCATCGAGCAGCGCCTCCGACGCAAGGGACCCGGGACTGCCTCTGCCCGGTCCCTGTCCGTGCTGGCGCGCCAGGGTGACGAGGCGTGGGGGAAGCACTTCCGCGCAGCCGACGCGGCATTCCGGCGCCGCGCGCGCGAGGTCGCCAGCGAGCAGGGGATGCTCACCGAGGGTGCGGCCAACCTGCTGAGTGACGAGGCTCTGCTCCGGGCCCTGGCGTGGTACATGGCCGAGCGCGCCGCGTCCTCGCCGGATGACGCCCAGTCCCTGCTGCGCCTCGTATCCCCCTGCCTCGCCCAGGCGCGGGCATGTGCCAGGGATGCATGGGAGCTCGCGCAGAGGGAGGGCGAGAAGGCTGCTCGGGGGGCTGATGCGCAGAGCGAGGCCCTCCGGCTGCTGACCGAGCGTCGGGAGGGGGCTGTGCCAACGGATGGCGAGGCTGCCGATGTGAGCCAGGGTGCGCCACCTGTGTGCCAGGATGAGCCAGGTGACGGGTCGGGCGAGTGGCCGGATGGCGGCCCCCTCGAGGGGGGTGGGGAGTGATGGCTATACCCTCTCACCCGCCCACAGCCCCCATCAGAAACGGCCCCTCGGCCAGCAGTCCGCCCGCCCCCTCGAACGCGGCCGTCCCCCTCACCCCGAGCAGGGGCACCCCATGAGCCGCGGACCGAACGTCCCCGGAACGCTCGAGCTCCTCTGGGCTCACGTCGAGCTGTACGCGCTGGCCGTCGGGCTCTGGGCGTACCTGGGCGTGCGTGACGCGGCGCGCTGGTGCGTGGGAGGTGACCCATGACCGTCCCCGCCCCCTACCAGCCCATCCTCCCTCCCGACGCGCGGACCTACATCGCGGCCGCGGCGGGGTATCCGGTCGCGTCCCCGTTTCGGTGGCGGGTTGGGTGGCCCGTGGTGCTCCGGGCGGTGGGGGCGCAGCGACACCCGACCGAGCCCGGAGCCGTGGTGCTACCCGAGCGGCTGGTGACGTGGTGGCAGCTCGTGCCGGCGGTGTCGGCGGGGCTGGTGGTGCTGGCGCTCGGGTGGAGGGCGGGGCTGCTGGTGCTCGCGCTCCCGATGGCGAGGCAGTGGTGGAGGTGGGGACTGATGCCGGACGCGCCCGCGTTCGGGCTAGCGTGCCTGTCGGCGTGGGGCGTGACGGTCGGGACCCCGTGGGGAGCGGCGGTCGCAGTCGGTGCAGCGGTTGCATCCGGAGCGCTGCACGAGCGGGCGCCGGTGATGGCTGCGCTGTGGTGCTGGTCGCCGTTGCCGCTGGTGGGGCTGGTGGTGCCGGCGGTGGCGGCAGTGCTGAGTCGGGTTGGGCGAGCGCGTGACGACGAGGCGCGTGTCACGGACCACCCGGTGCGGACGGCGCTGTTGGCGCTGCAGCAGCCGCCGACGTGGCTGTACGTGGTGCCGTGGGGCGGGGTGCTGCTCGCGCTTGCGGCGCCGGTTCCGTGGACGGTGTGGGTGGTGCTCGCGGTGGCGTACGGGCAGTGCCTGGTCGCGGTGGACCGGGCGCGGCTGTACCAGTGGGCGGCGCCGGCAGTGGCCCCGTTGGCGGTCGCGGTCGCCGGTGATTGGTGGCCGCTCGCTGTGGTGGCGACGCTGGCCGTGCCCTGGGAGTGGGCGGCGGTCGCGGGCTCGAGGTGGACGCTGGTGCTGGGGAGGACGGGGACGTGACCGAAGAGGCGATCGTGTGGCTGGGCGTCATCCTGCTGCGGCCGGTGGCGCTGGCGATCGAGCTTGCGACGGATGACACGACCGAGCAGGCGGCGCTCGTGGCGCTCGGCTGGCATGAGTCTCGATGGGCGAGATACGTCGTATCCGGGTACTGCTCCGATGGCCCTTCCGGAGCCCGCTGCGACAACGGCCGAGCTCGGAGCCCCTGGCAAACGCACCGCTCTGCCTGCCCGTCTGCATGGGCTCTCGCCGAGGAAGACCCGAGGGCCCTGGAGCGGTCGGCGGTGTGCGCAGTACGCCTCCTCCGTGGCGCACGGGGACGTTGCCGAGGGATGCACCCGGCGGGCGATTTGGCGGGCGCATTTTCTGGGTACGCCAGGTCGTCGGTCTGTACCTGGGCACCGGCGGCAGGTCGAGCCCGAAGCGCGGCGGCGGCGCTGATGGCGTTGGAGGCGGAGTCGTGAGCCGGAAGATAGGAGACAGAATGAGTGTAAACACCGACGGAGCGATGATCAGCAGAACGGTTCGCCTCGTACAGCGCGGGTTCATCTCGCCCGAGAAGGCAATGTCAACGTTCCGCTTTTCGGATCTCGACAGCGCACTGCGGGATACGAGCGCATACGGAGGGTACGACCACTCGTACACGCCGATAGGGCTCAGGCTCATTCGCTCCGACGATTGCGCGAAGAATGAGCCTCACCGGCGCCAGTCACCGTGCCCGTTTTGCGGATCGAGGAATCTGGACCATCGGAACCGGTGCGTGAACTGCGGAGCAGACGAGGACGAAACTCCGTGACCTCCCCCCGCCTCGGCCTGTCGCCGAACCCGCCGCCACTGCCGCCCCCGGACGAGGACGCGCGGTCACTGCGCCGGTCCCTGCGGGCGACGCAGGACGCGGTGGGGCTGACCTACCGGCGCCTGGTGACGTGGGCGGGGGAGCTCGCGCGAGGGGAGATCCAGTTCCTGCGGACGCCGACCGCGAAGACCTCGAGGGACGTGGCTGCGCACGCGGGGGAGCTCGTGCGGGTGGTGACGGAGTCGTCGCCGGTGACGGTGACGTTCCCCCCGGCCACGCCCGAGACGGGGGGGCAAGAGATCGGGGTCGCCGTCGATGGTTCCGCCGTGGTGACGCTGCGTGCTCCGGCACGCGTGTCGCTCCCGGGGCGTGGGCAGCTCACGACGACGGTCGCCGGGCAGGCTTCGATCGTGGCGCAGCGGTGGCAGGTGCTCGAGTCCGACGGTGCAGGGGACTGGCGCCTGCTCGGAGCTCAGGGCCCGACGGGTGCCACCGGAGCCACCGGACCGCAGGGACCGACGGGAGCGACGGGTGCAACAGGCGCGACAGGCGCAACTGGAGCGACGGGTCCGCAGGGTGAGACGGGGCTCACTGGAGCGACGGGTCCGCAGGGTGAGACGGGGCTCACTGGAGCGACGGGTCCGCAGGGCCCCACCGGCGCGACGGGGGCGACAGGAGCAACCGGCGCCGTCGGAGCGACGGGGGCCATCGGACCCACGGGACCAGCAGGACCCCTCGAGTTCTACCCCGTGTTCTGGTGGGAATTTGACGACGAGCACATCGTGGTCCGCGCGGACGCCGGCGTGGTGCAGTCGCTCGCGTCCGCGGCGTGGACCGCGTACAACATGACGGTCGGCGGGGATTCGTCGGGGTACACGCTCACATCGACGGGGGCGACGGGGGAGCATTACGTCTCCGCGACCATCACCGGGGTTGGGCCCGGGTACTTCGAGGTCACCGCGGACGCCTACGACGGGGCCAACGACTTCGTGGTGCTGAGCATCCGGGGCGGAGCGACGATCGACGTCTGGTTTGACCTCGCATCCGGTGCCGTGGGGACGCAGACTGCCACGTCCGGGATCATCGTTGCAGCTGGGATTGGGAGTCTAGGCGCCGGTGTGTACCGGTGCACGCTCCGCGTTGACTGCGCGGGAACCGTGCTCCGCGTCTACAGCGCGTCCACCGACGGGTCACTGTCCTCGGTGGCCACGAGCCCATCGACCGCGATTACGGTGTCCAATGTGACAGTGACGCAGAAGCGGGCCATCCGCGCGGACAACCGCGGTGCCTCGCACGGGACCGTGTTGCAGCAGTCCACGGCCGCGCTGCAACCGGTGTTCTGCTCGATCAGCGGCGACACCGCGAACGGCAACGGGCTGATGTTCGCCGGCAACACTACGAGCGGGTCGCGATACCTGGCGCTGACCGACCTCACGGGTGCGAACGACATTCACGCGATGTTCGACGTTGGCTCCGAGCCATTCGCGGTGTGGGTCGTGGCGGACCGAAACGTGAGCGACGCCCACAAGAAGCCGCTGCTGTGCATCGCGAACGCGGCCGCGAATCAGTACGCGGTGCTCTATCTCGAGGGCACGAACGCCAAGCTGGGCAAGAAAGACACGTCGATGGGCTCGATCGTCACCGCGACACATGCGTCGGCGGCTGGGCTCCAACTTTACACGGGGTACTACGACGGAACCGGCCTGATCGTGGGGTGCGCGGCCACGTACAGCTCCGCGACGGACTACACGTCCACGGATGACTCGACCTGTGCGACCATCGAGGTGGGCGGCGCATCGATCGGAATCGACGGAGACGCGGCCCACCAGAGCGGGGCCAACATCTTCGCGGTGTACTTCGCCCCCGGGCGCGTCGTCGCGCCGGGCGACGCGCTCGACGTTTCGCTGCGGGCCCGCATCGCGGACCGGTTTGGAATCACGACCTGAGGAAAAAGGAGAGAACCATCATGCCCTGTGGAGGACCGAAACCGAAGCCACGACCGCGCCCCAGACCGAGGCCGAGATGATCGCCACCACCGACACCGCGATCGTGATCGTTGCCCTCCGCCTGCTGGACGAGGACAAGCGCAAGCTTTCTGGGCTGAAACAGGCTGAGATCGTGGCAGTGGGGCGCAAGGCGCGCGAGCTCGTGGGGCTCATCACGAGCGTGCCGGGCCCGAGTTGGGAGGCAAAGGAATGAATCCCGCCACCACCACGCCCGGTCCGAAGGTGCTGTGTCTGACTCACTACGTGCAGCCGGTGCGGCAGACGCAGAAGCTCATCGACACGCTCAAGGCGCGTGGCTGGACGGTGGCCGAGATACCCGGGCTCGGGCTCATCGACCGCGTTCGCAGCGAGATGGCTTCGGCGGTGTGCCAGATGCCGGGCGTCGAGTGGATGTTGTGGGTTGACCACGACAACGTCTGTGACCCGAACGACGTCGAGAGGATGCTTGAGTCCGCCGAGGACGCAGACGCAGACGCGATGTTTGGGCTCTACGTCACCCGGAGCAGGCCGGCGCGGCCCGTAGTGGAGTTCGACCACGCGGCGGCAGAGTGGCCGACGAGGAACCGACACCGCATCTCGTGTGGACGCATGGGATACGTGTACCCGGTCAAGCGCGGCGGGTTCGGACTCACGCTCACCCGACCGCGTCTGTTCCAGCGCCTCGCCACGGTGCTGCCACGGGTGCGTCTCGGTCACGACGGGATGCTCGCCTGGCCGTTCTTCCACCCATCGCTGACCCAGGAGGAGCCCTCGCCCGCGGGAATGAGCTACATCGGCGAGGACTACTCGCTCTGCGACCGGGCGCGGGCCATCGGGATGCGCCTGCTCTGCGACACGAGGATCCGCGTGAGTCACGTTGGCGAGTACGAGTACGGACTCCCCGACGTGGAGCCACCGAAGCCCGCTGGTGACACGGTGCACGTGAACGTGGCGTTCGAGGGTGGCGTTCCTCCGTGGGAGGTCGTACCCTTGACCGAGCCATGTCCACCCTGCTCCTCGTCCTCGGATGCCTCGCCCTGCTCGTCGTGTGGCAGCTCGGAGGGTCAACCCTGCGCACCCTGCGAGACGTCTCCCGCGCCCAGCGGGCAGCCCGCCGACCGTAGACCTGCCGCGCTCGGGTGTCTGCCCCCGCCCCCGAGGGAGGCGTCGTAGCGAGTGGCCACCGGTCGCCGGCCCCCCGCGCGTCGTGGTACCGCCTCTCCGGTGACGGGAGCGGTGCACTCGCTCACCGAGCGGATGTTCTGCGATCCGCAGATGTTCGGGGTGCCGGGGACGCCGGTACAGCGTGCGATCTGTCGTGCGGTTGACGGCGTGCCGCTCGGTGAGCTGTGGGACGATCCGGCGGTGCGAGCCACGTTCGGGGGCGCGATGCCGCCCCCGGGCGTACCCAAGATGTTCCTGGACATCGGCCCGATCCGACGCGGGAAGAGCCTCTTCGTGGCGGCGCTGGCGGCGACGAGGACGCAGACGGTGGACCTCTCGCGCATCGGCAAGGGAGAGGCTGGGCCGCGCATCCCGATCGTGTCGGTGGACAAAGACAAGGCCCAGGTCGTCTACCGCCACCTCGTCGGCAAGCTCGAGTCGAGCCCGGTGCTGTCCGCCCTGATCGCGGACAAGCCAACGAAGGAATCGGTCATCATCGCTCACCCGAGCGGGGTGGAGATCGAGGTCTGCACCGTCGCCGGTTCGCGCGCAGGGTCAACGCTCGTCGCGCGATGGGTGGCCTGCGCGATCTTCGACGAGGCCACGCTCATGCTCGGCCAGGATGAGAGCGTGATTGCGCTCGAGGACATGCTGACCCAGCTCGAGGGGCGCGTCCTCCCCGGCGGGCAGGTGGTGCTTCTCGGATCGACCATCGCGCCCCCGCGCGGCCCCGCGTACGAGCTCCTAATTCGGTACTTCGGGCGCCCGGGTGACGGTGTGGTGGCGTGCTGGTCCACGGGCCCCGAGGCTCGCCCCGACCTCTACACACCGGCGCACTGCGCCTCGCTGAAACCGGACGTGCGGCGCGCGACGTGCGAGCGGATGTTCCTGGACCTCGAAACGGCGTTCCTGTCGAGCGAGGTCATCGAGCAGGCAACGCGCCGAACCCCAGTGGAGCGCCCGCCCGAGCCGGGCCACCACTACCGAGCAGCGGCTGACCCGTCGTCGCGCAAGAACTCGTGGACGTTCGTCATCCTTGGAAACGACGGGGAGAAGTACTACGTCGCGGTCGCTCGCGAGTGGTTCCCGGAACCGGGCGGAAGGCTCGACCCGCGGGCGATCCTGTCGGTCGTCTCGGCCCTGTGCTCGACCTACGGAATCGACACGGTGTACTCGGACCAGTATCAGGCAGACGCCTACGCATCGATCGCGGAGGAGTTCGGGCTTGGGTGGTCCGACGAGGCCCTGCAAGGCCTGCCGCTCCGCGATGCGTTCCTGAACCTCGAGAGGTTGCTCGAGGGGGAAGAGCTCGAGCTTCCGCCGGTTCCCGAGCTCAGCAGCGACCTGGCGAACGTACGACGTCGTACGGCGCAGAACGGGGAGGTTTCGTTCGTTCTGGGCAAGAGCGGCCGCCGGCACTGCGACTTCGCTTCCGCGCTCGCTCGGGTCTGCATCGAGCTCCCGGAGCCCCCCGAGGCGGTGGAGAAAAAGCGCACGCTGGACGAGGAGATCGATGCCCACGTGGCAGCGACAGATGGACAGAGAGAGGGGGCCATCGCAGCCGCCCTCAGAAGGGTGGCAGCAGCATGAATATCACGACGACGATCATAAACGACCTGGCCAGAACCATGGCGGACCGCGGTCTGACGCGCATCGCCTACCGGGTCGGCAACGAATCGGTGGTCCTGGACTGCTCTGCGAATCCTGAGCCTCCCTGGGAAGAGCCGGAGCCGATCGTAGAGCGCAAGCCGAGCAAGCTCGACGGCATCGTGAAGCGCCTCACGAGCACCGAAAAGGATTCTGATGACGACGACGCCGCATGAGTGGGACGTCGGCCGCTGGTCGCGCCCGGACGCTCTCCCGCTCGCCCGTGAGGTGATGGGCCGCGTCGCGGTGTGCTCTCCGGTGTACGACCACGCGACGCACCAGACGGCGATCCAGATCGCGGCGTTGCAAGCGGTGGGGGCGCGGGTGATCCAGCCCGTCGGCGGCTCGAATGTGGCTCACATCCGCAACGTCACGACGGCCGCGTTTCTCGCCTCGGACCGCGAGTGGTCGCTCTGGATCGACGGTGACGTTTCCGCTCCGGAGGGGCCCGCCGCATGGCTCGAGTTCGTGATGCACGGGCAGCAGAAGGGACCATTCGTCGGGGGCCTGTACGCGGTGAAGGTCCCGGGAAAACGGTCGTTCGCTTGCGGGTTCTCCGAACCCTCCGTGAGGATTGGTGAGGGCGGAGACTACTACACCGCCCGCTGGTGCGGAGGTGGTGCGCTACTTGTGCACCGATCGGTTTTCGAGCGCATATCGCAGTGCCTCGGAGATGAGGGATCGCTGTACTACCCGTGGCCCGGCTCGGCAGACATCGTTGGACCCCGCGCCTGGCGCAACGGAGTGATCAAGAAGAACGGCCACATGGTGGAGCACGGCGAAGACATGGGCCTTTGCCTGCTCGCTCGCGAGTGCCGCTTTCAGCTGCTCGTCGATACGCGCCTACGACTCGACCACGAGGGGACGCACCGGTTCACTTGGGAGGACGCTCTTGCCCCGCCTCCTCCGCGTGAGGTGTCGCACGTGTTGCAGACGGAGGAGACATGACCATCAATCGAGCGTGGATGACCCTGGATTCGGAGGACGCAGCGTCCGCCTCCTACGAGGCGGCGCAGTCGATCGCGGAAAAACTGGGTAGCAGCATCCGGCAGCGGTGCGACGACCTCACCGCGCTCTACGACGGGTCCGCCATCGCGGACAACCCGATCGTGGCAGCGATTCGCTCGTCCTTCTCCGAGGACATGCTCACCGACAACGTCTGCGCCTCGTGCTCGGACGCGATGATCGCCGCCGTCTTGGCCAACCGCGTCAACCCGATGTTCCTCACGAGCGCGGGCGACTACGAGGAGCAGGAGCGCGCGAAGATGATGCAGCGCGCTGTCGAGGGAACGTGGCAGCTCGAGGGGATCTGGGGGCACCGCGCCGAGGACACGGCGACGGACGGATTCGTGCGGGGGCTCGGGGCTACCTACGTGTGGCCCGACACCGAGAGCCTCCGAGTCCGGTACGAGCGCCTCTTTCCTTGGGAGGTCCTGTACCACAAGCGGGACGCGAAACGCGGCGATCCGAGGACGCTCTACATCGTCCAGTCCGTTCCGCGGGACGTGCTCCGGTCGTCGGTGGCGAGCGACCCGTCAGCGGTCGCTGCGGTGGACGATGCGCAGGCGTGCACGCGCGAGGCGGACGACTACACGCTCGACGACGAGGACGTGATCACGGACCGCGTCCGGCTCGTGCGGGCGTTCCACCTCCCGAGCGGTCGCGTCGATCGCGACACGAACGAGGCGTGGGGTTTCGACGACGAGAACAAAGCGGTGCCGCGTTCGAAGTGGGGGCATGACGGACGGCTCGTGCTGAGCGTGGACGGCAAGCTCGTGAGTGATGAGCCGTGGTGCTACGACTACTTTCCCGTCCCGATGTTTCGTCCGAAGCGCCACGTCGGGGGCCTGCGCGGGCGCGGCATACCCGAGCAGATCATCGGGATCCAGCTCGAGATCGTGAGGGTATTGAACCGCATCGCGGCGATCACGAACCTGATGGCGAGCCCGTTCATCGGCTACGACCAGCAGCGGGTCAACCCGAACAAGTTGGCAACGAACGAACACGGGCGCCTCGTCCCCACGCGCGGGCAGCCAAGCCAGGCGCTCCAGATGTTCTCCTGGTCCGCCGTGCCGGCTGAACTCTGGAGGATGTGGGACACGCTCGTGGAGCGGGCCCATGCGAGGACGGGCGTGTCGGAGCTCAGCGCTTCGGCGCAGCGCCCGGCCCGGGTGGACTCGGCCCCGGCGCTGCAGCTCCTCGCCGACACCGAGAGCCTGCGGCACACCCCGGCGTTCCGCGCGTGGGAGCAGTACCACGTGGACCTCGCAGTCTGCACGACGGACGCATTCCGGGTGCTCGCCCGCGCTGCGCAGGAGAGCGCGCGAACGTTGCGCGTGTTGTGGCACGACGACCGCGAGCTCATGGTGGTGGACTGGACCGATGCTGATCTCGAGGAGATGCGGTACCGGTGCAGCGCCTGGCCGGCGAACCTGCTCCCGAAGACGCCAGCGGCCCAGATTGCGCTCATGTTCGACCTCGTGGAGCGCGGGTTCCTGTCGCCCGAGAAGGCGATGGCGATGGTTCGCTTCCCCGATCTCGACTCGGCGCTGCGGGATGCGAACGCGCCGCTGAACGCGGTCAACGCGAAGATCGACGCCGCGGTCAAGGGCCAGAAGAAGACGGCGGTGCCGAGCGCGTACACGAACCTCGGTCTGCTGCTCTCCACCGCACTGGCGCGCTACCAGGAGCTCGAGGGACGCGGGGCAAGCGCCCGCACCCTGAACGGCGTACGGTGGCTCATCGAGCAGACCAAGATGCAGATGGACCAGCTCGCGCCGCCGTCGCCCGCTACTCCACCGGTCCCCGAACTCGGGGCGCCACCCGGCGGGCCCCCGGGAGCTCCTCCGGGTGGACTCCCCGCACTGCCTCCCGGTCCACAGCCGGGCGTCGCTCCTCCTCCTCCAGTACCGATGGCGGCGCCCGTCGCCGCCCCGAACCTCCCCATCCCCCCGACGGTGTGACCCATGCCAGAGACGACTGCCCCCACTGCTCCTCTCTCCCCTGCCGCCGCTCCGGTTGCGGCGCCCGCTACCGCCCCCGCGCAGTCGCCGGAAGCCACCGCGATCGCGGACGACTCGACGCGGTTCGCAGCGATCGCAGCGTTCATGGGGCGCGAGCCGACCGAGCCCAGCGAGACAGGATCCGATGACACGACCACCCCCACCGAAGCCACCACCACCGCCCCCACGCCCGAGGATACCGACGAGTCACCGGGGGAGGAGGCGCCCGCCGCCCCGTTGACGCCGGCCGCTCCTGCGCCAGGGAAGAAGGTCAAGCTCTCCGATCTGCAACGTCAACTCTCCGAGCTCGCGAAAACCCCCACGGAGAAGTGGACGCCGGAGCACGCAGCGAGCGCCCAGAAGCTCGTGCGGGACATCGTGAAGCGCGCCGACAAGACGGGCGCGTGGGTGGAGAAGGAGCGGGCTCATCTGGACCAGCAGCGCACGCTCCTGCAACGCGAGATGGCCTACCGCGAGGACATGATCGCAGACGCCAAGGCCCTCGGCAGCGGCGACCCGGACGCGGTACTGGCGGCGCTCGGGCGCCTGACGCGGCGTCCTCCCGCGGAGGTGGTAGAGGAGATGGTCCTGCGGGTCACGCGCGATGGCAAGCCGGACCCGACGAAAGCCGAGCTCGAGGCGATCAAGGCGAAGATGGCCCAGCGCGAGCAGGCGGAAGCCGAGCGCGGTGTGATGACCCACGCGGAGAGCCTGTTCAAGCAGGCCATCGCGGAAGAGGCAGACTTCCCCTACGTCGCCGCGGCCGTCAAGGCGAGCGGAAACGAGGCGGGGGCAATCGCCCAGCTCATGGCCGCGTTCGTCGCGCGCCGAAAAGCTGGGCATGTCGTCACGGTCCGTGATATTATGAACCCGTTCGAGCTGGCTCTCGCAAAAGCAGCTCAGAAAACGCAGGTGGTTCCTGTGGCCGTGCCGGAAGCGGCTCCCGCAGAGACGACCACCACGCGGGCGAAACCGGGGCCCCGACCATCCGTCGGCAGAGCAATCAACCCAGCACTCGCGGAGCAGGCGAGTAAGGCGTCGAGGGAGCCCACCAAGGAAGAGCACTACCGGGCGATCGGCGCGTTGCTCAGGCCATAGTGGCCGTCACGGCTCCGCAACAGGGAGCCTGACCGATGACCACCTATGCATCTGCGACCAGCAACCCAAACCTGCTGAAGACCATCTACGGAAAGGAGTCGCTCACTCGCGTTACGCGAGAGCTGAGCGTCTTCGCCTCTGACATCGAGTGGGAGTATGACGACGGCGGCGACGACCTCCGCCCGACCGTCGTGGACATCTCCCCCGGTGGTGGCGTGTCGCCCACGTTCTCCGTGGCGCAGTCCACCGCCAACACCACGACCCAGCGGAAGTTCGTGTACCCGCTGAAGAACCTGTACGGCGTGAAGTTCCTCGATGGCGAGATGATCGATCGCACCATCGGCGACGACATGGCCTACGGAAAGATCGTGGACCACGAGATGCGCGCCTTGGTCCAGACCTGGAACGAGGCCCTGAGCGCTTCGCTCTGGTCGCGCGCCGGTGGCTCGGTGTGCCAGTTCACGAGCGCGAGCGTGACGATCACGAACGCCTACTTCACCCCGGCCATCACGAGCGATTCGCAGCTCTTCGAGATCGGGCGTCAATACGAGTTCGCGACGGACGACGGCACGGCGACCAGCCCGGCTGGTGTGCTCGACGGCGGCGCAACGCTGACCTGCACCGGCGTGGACTCGGCGGGCAAGGTCACGTTCGGAGCCGCGATCAACACGATCGCGGGAATGACCAACGCCTGCTACATCTTCCCCGCGGGAAGCTACGGGAAGAGCGGCACGGGCGTCCCCGGGTTCATCCCGATCACGGCTCCGAGCTCGAGCGAGTCGTTCCTCGGCGTGGATCGGTCCGAGCACTGGCGCCTCGGCGGGCTGCGGTACGCGCCCGGTGTCGGGCTCAAGACGGACATCCTCCGAGACGCGCTGGCCTACGCCGGCGTTCGCGGATGCAAGCCGACCCGCATCTACATGAACGACGTGGACTGCGCCGACGTGGCGGGCGAGCTCGGGTCCTACACCACCATCCCAGTGGGGACGCAGGACGTGACGATCGGCCACAAGGGCATCGCGTTCATGGCCGGCGGCAAGAGCGTGGCTCTCGTCGCGGAGTCGTGGGTTCCCAAGGGCTATTGCTGGGCGCTCACCCCCGAGACGTGGAAGCTGACCTGGACCAAGCGCGGCGAGGTTCCTCGACTCATCGACGACGACGGCGTCAAGAAGTTCCTTCGCGCGCCGACTGCCGACGCCTTCGAGGCTCGCCTCGTGGGGCGTGGGCGGATGCTCCGGTGCCTCGCTCCGGGCAAGAACATGGTCGTTTCGTTCGCGTGATAGGAGGCATCGAGAACCATGGCACGCACTTCCGTTTCGACGATCGCTGACAACCTCAAGGCCCTTTTCGCGGGCAGCAATGCCTCCGACGACAGCAAGCTCATGCCGCTGTCGTACACGCTCGAGATCCCCCTCGCCGCGAACGCGGACTCCGCAACCACGTTGGCTCCGGCCGTCGCGGCTGCGGTGGCCGTCCCGGTGGCGAGTGAGATCGTCTCCGGGTACGTGGTTCACGCGACGACCCTAACGGGCCACACGCAGAACTACGTGACGTTCGAGGTAGCTCGGTACGCGAACGACGGCACCGTTTCTACGAACCCGCTCGCGCTCGCGCTGTCCGCCGCAACGGTCACCGTTTCGGCCTACGACGGCAAGGCGATGACGCTCACGAACTCTCTCCGCAACTGCGACGCGGGGGACGTGCTCGTGGGGTGGGCGGACAAGACGGGAACCGGCATCTCCGCCGGGGCCTCGAAGATCACCCTGCTGATGAGGGCCAAGTAACATGAGCCGGCAGAAGACTGTCCCCGTGCGCGGAGTCGGAGTTCAAATCAAGCAGCTCTACTGCCGGTTCCGTCCCGACACCGCGAGCGACCCCAGCACCATCTACGGGCAGGGGGTGCTCGACGTGACGCACCTCACCACTGGGAGATGGACCGTGTCGTTCAACGAGGCCGCGTTGCGGTGCCTCGCCATCATCCCTGGGGTGGAGGTGTCCACGTCCAGCAACGATTACGCCATCACGTGCACGCCGAGCAACGAGGGGACGACGACTCCTCTCTCGATCGTCGTGACCAACAACGTGGGCGGTACCCCGACGGACATCGCGAGCCACACCCAGAACTGGATCAGCCTCGTCGTGGTGGTGGAGGAGTCCAGTGCCGCGGTATGATACTCCACTGTCGCCGCCATCTGGCGACGATGAGATGGAGAGCGAGCCCCTCGTCTCCGGTCGCGAGGAGCGGGCGCAAGCCTTGCTCGACGCGATCGAGGCGGGGGATGCCGCGGCCGTCGCCGATGCCCTCGACGCCTGCACGGGCATGGGTGGGATGGCAGAGGAGGATTAGACAGGGTGGCGAACGTCTCCGTTTCCACCCTGGTCGCGGGCGCCCGACTGTACGCTGATGAGCGGCCGTCGGGCGCCACCGCGTTTCTGCCCGACTCGGACATCTCCGCGATCGTGATCCGGAGCATTACGAAGATCCGAAACGAGATCATCCTCGCGCGCGGTCACGAACAGTTCGTTTCGACGTCGTCGTTCGCCACGTCGTCGGGCACCGCGTACTACCAGCTTCCGGCCGACTACCAGCAGTCGCTCACCGTCGAGCTACTCTGGAGCTCGGGGTGCTATGAGCACGTGGACCCAATCGAGCACCGCGAGCACGCGGCGGTGCAGACGATCAACTCCTGGCAGCAAGGCACGCCGAAGGGCTACCGGATCTGGAACACGTCGATGCTCATCGAGCCGACCCCATCGGCGGCGACGAGCGTGGAGCATCGCTACATCCAGCGGCTCGACACGACGGCCACGAGCTTCGACTTCGAGATCGACGGCTGGGACGAGTGGGTCATGCTGGACGCGGCCGCCGCTCTGCTGATGATCCAAGGCAAGCCGTCCGGGATGGTGGTCGCGCGCCGCGATGAAGAGGGCGAGCGCATCAAGAGGATGACCGAGGACCGACACGCGCTCGACGCGCAGCGCATCGTGGACGTGGGCCCGGACCGGGCTCGTGAGTCCCGATGGTGGCCCGGGAGGTAGGACGATGGCCCGAGACGTTTCAATCTACGATGAGCCGCTACAGACGCAGACCCCCGACGCGGGCGCCAACACGACCGGCACGGGGTACGACTTCATGGGCTCCGGCGATGGCACCGCCGGTCAGATCGGGTACGTCTACCAGGACATGATGGGGATCAACCCGGTGCAGTCCGACTACGCGGTAGACCCGTACAGGATCGAGTCCCCAACCCAGGTTGGGGATATCGCGGCATGGCAGGGGCTCGCGCAGGGAGCCGGGACTGGGCTCACCGAGGACCGGACCGCGGCCATGGCCGCAACGTCGCTCGGGGCCGCGAACCTGACCTACCTGGACCAGGCCCAGCAGGGACAGGTGCCGTCTGCTGCGGAACTCCAGGCGCAGGCCCAGCTCGAGCAGGCCCAGCGCGCGGCACTTGCCCAGGCTGCCACCGGGCGCGGCGGAGGCGGGCAGCAGCGTGCAGCGATCCTGGCGGGCCAGCAGACGGGACTCGAGGCTGTGATGCAGGGAGCTGCGTTGCGCGCGCAGGAGCAGGCTCAAGCGCGGGACGCGTACCTGCAAGGGCTCGGACTCCAGGGACAGCTAGCGGCGAACCAGGCTGGCATCTCGGATCAGGGGCTCAACACGATCGCGGGAATCTACGGGCAAGAGACGTCCTGGGCCAACCAAGATCAGCTGAACAAACTGCAAGCCGAGCAGATCAACGCCGGCATATACGACACCGCGGTCGGCGCGAACACCGACGTCGCAGTCGCGAACTTGGGAGTCGCAGCGGACCGCGATGAGCAGCGCCGCGAGACGTCGCGCAAGCTCTGGTCGAGCGTGCTCTCCGGCATGGGAGGCATGAGCGGCGGCGGCGGAATGCCCGGTGGCGGAGGCGGCTGATGTCGCTCGAGGGTGACGCCAAGTGGGTCCCCTTCTCGAAAGGACTCGAGCAGGGCATCGACTCGCGCGCGAGTCAGGCGCCTGTCCTCGCGTCGGCCGTGAACGTGGTCTACGACACCGAGGGGCGTCTCAGCAAGCGCAAGGGATACGAGGTGCGGTCAACGGTGACGGCGACGGGTTCGTTCGCGGCTGGCATCACCGAGGAGCCGCTTCGGGTGTGGGAGGGGGCCGAGGGCGAGGAACTCGTCACCACCGCGAACCTGACCACGACCGACAACCGGGCGAGCGTGCTGGGTCACATGTTCACCATGCTTTCCGGGGCGCTACGCGAAGACGTCCCATGCGGTCCCGATGGCCTCGTCCCGTTCCTCGGTGAGGCACGAAAGCAGGTCATCAACGCCACTCTGTCCACGACGTCGGCCCCGCTCCGCCACTGCGCAGCGACCTACAAGAGCCGCACGATCGTCGTGTACGAGCTCACGACGTCCAGCATCCGGCTGTGCATCTACGATTCCACTACCCACCACCTCATCTATGCCGTAACGCGATCGAACGCAGCGCAGCCGAAGTGCTGGGTTTCTGCGGGCAGCGACTCAATCTGCGTCGGGTACCTCGAGACGTCCGGCAACACGATCGAGTGGATCCCGTTCCCCGACACGACCGTAGACGTATCGGCACCGTGGGGGGGGACGATGCTCACCACCGGGTGTGGTGCGGCCACGAGCTACACGACGGATCAGCAGTGGGACGCCTGCGCGATCACCGTCGGAGCGAACACCTACCAGGTATTCGCGACGACAGGATCGCACCTCGTTGACGTGTGCCTGATGACGATTGGCGGAGTGGGGGTCACTAATATTACTCTGGCGTCAGACCCGAAAACGATTGCTGTCTCGGAACTCGGGGAACGGCTCGGGGTGTACTGGGAGGGCGGGATCACGGCAACCGGCTACATCTATGCCGCGGTCATTGCCGCCGATGGATCCGTTACGTCGTCTGCGACCGGAGCCATCACCGCAGCGGGCGCGTCCGGCAATGGAGCCGTCGGATGGTACAAGCTCGACTCGGCCCCCACCGCCCCGTACCTCGTGGTGGCGATGACCGACCCGTCAGCACCGCGACTCCCGAACGGTGGGTACGACACCGCCGTCCGGTTCATCGATGCGACCGATGCTTCGGTTGACTCGACCTACTACATCTACTCGGCGGTCCCGTGCTCGCAGGTGTTTGCCAACGGCGAGACTCCGCTCATTGCTGTACATCAGGGCGGTACCACGTTCGCCACCTACGTCTATGCGCTGCGGTTCGGTGCCGCGAAGTGCTGCGGGCGGTTGCAGGACTACACCGCTCCGGCTGCGACCTACGACCTACCGAAGGTCGGAATGTCCGCCGGAGCGACGTGGGCCCCCCTCTGCTTGCGAGAGGTGATCGAGGGCAACGTTTCGGGAGTGGCCGGCGGGGTGCGTTCGATCGCCCCGGTCGTCTACCACCTCGACGTGGCGAGCCGTCGGCGGGCGTGCACGGCAACGCTCGGTGGGGCGAGCCTCATCGCGGCTGGTACCGCGCTCCACTACGACGGGGCTCGGGTGTGCGAGTCCGGTTTCTGGGACACGCCACTGTTCACTGCCGTTGCCGCGACGGCCGGCACGGACGTGAACTGGTCCTATCGCGTGACGTACGAGGAGGTCGATGCGTTCGGTCGGGTGCACCGGAGCGGAGTCGGTGACCCGGTCGCAGTAGCGCTCGCGACCTCCTCCGCCGTAAACATGGTCGTCGCCTACCCCTACCGCACGTTGCGGCGGGATTCGACGGCGCGGATCTGCATCTGGCGAACGGTGCACAACGGCTCCCTCTTCTACCTCGTCGCATCGCTCAAGTGCGGTGCGATGGGCTCGACCGTCAACTACGCGGACAGCGCGTCCGGTACGTCCGACGCGACGCTGCTCGTGCGCGAGGCGCTCTACACGGACACCGGGCTACCCGAGGAGTGGACCCCACCCCCGACGCAGGCCCTCTGCGAGCACAAGCGCCGCATCTGGTGCGCTCAGGGCTCGCGGCTGTACTTCACCCACGAGCACGCGGACGCCTTCGGACCTAGGTGGTCATCGACCAACTACATGGACACGCCGCACGAGGTGACCGCTCTCGCGAGCGCGGGGGATGCTCTGCTCATCTTCGGCGAGCGCACCACCCACGTCATCTTGGGAGACGGCCCCGACGCGCTCGGAAACGGACCGTGGGCGGAGCCGGTGTTCCTCGCAGCGGTCGGTTGCCCCCGTGCGCAGGCGGGGCAACGCGGTGCGGCTCGGGTGAGCCTTGGGGTCTGCTGGCGCGGCGCCGGCGGGATCTACATGAGCGACGGCAACACGGTGGACCGCATCTCGGACACCGCCCAGGACGTTCTCACGTCGTTCCCGATCTGCACCGGCATCGCGGACGATACGACGCGGAATCGACTCCACGTCACGCTGACCGCGACGGAAGCGCTCTCGGCAGCATCGGGCGGTCTCGTGTGGCAATACGACCTCGACTCCCCCGTCTGGACGTCGTGCACCGTGGGCCCCACCGGGGTGTGCTGCGGGGCGATGGTCAGCGGGTACCACACGATCGCCGGGTATGGCGCTGGATTCCGGTCGCTGACCTACCGACAGGGCACCGCGGTGTGGCAGGACAGCGTGGGAAGCTCGAGCACGGCTCCGGTGTCGATGTCGCTGACGACGCACCCGATCTTCCCTCAGGGTGCGATGTTGCCCTCCCGAACGCGGCGCCTGTCGGTGGACGGGCAGCGCGTCGGTGCATCGGTGTCGATGACCATCTGCGCCACCATCGACGACTCGACGTCCACCGATTGGAATCGCACCTACGCTCTGACCGGGTCTGGTCGCCTGTCGGTCCAGTACGAGATACCACTACAGCGGTTCGAGGCCGTGAGCCTGACCATCTCCGAGGCGCTCACGGACGTCGGTCAGGCATCGACCAGTGGCTTCGATCTGGCCGGGCTCATCATCTACAGCGAGCAGGACGGCGACCCGCGCCGCGGCTCCGACCGGAGGCTGTGACCATGCCGAGTCCCTACGACACGATCCCCGCAGAGTGGGCCACTCGCATGGTGGACCCCGCAGCACCAGTGGCACCGGTCGGGCTACCACAGGCGTGGTCGTCGCGCCTCGTCGCTCCGCCAGGACCGGTGACCGCACAGGTCGTCCCTCCGGGTACTGGGGCAGCGATGGCATCTCCCCCGCCGGCTCCCCCGCCGCAACTTGTCGGTGCAGGCGCTGGGATGCCCTCGTCCGCGGCGCCGCCTCCTCCGAAGCCGAAGCCTCGTCCGGCGCCTCCCGCCGGTGGTGTTCCAGCCGCCCCTGCCGCGCGTCCCGCTGCTGCCCCGCCGGCCCCATCCGGCCCTCCGCGCGAACTCGGGCCCGACGAGATCCTGTCTCTGTCCCCCGACCAGCTCGCGGCGTACCGGCGCGACCGGGCGGTGTGGAAGGCCTACGAGCCGGCGCGCTACGCGACCGTGGGGCGCGACGTCGAGGCGCACGCCGAACCGGCGGGGTGGCAGATCCAGCAGCGGACCCCCATCGACGAGGAGACGGCCAAGGCTTTGGACGATGCCACGCTTGCCCGTGCGCAAGCCGAGGCAGAGATGCAACGCCTCGCCGCGTCCCAGCTCGAGGAGCAGGCCGCAGCACAGGAGCTCGACGCGGAGCAGACCGAGTGGGACCTACGCCAGGAGCAGGCTCGCATGGTCGGGGTCCGGCAGAAGATGGACCAGGCGATCGCCCAGTGGGACGCGGAGTCCAGGGCGGTACGGACGGCGCGCGTGGACCCGACGCGATACTGGCGCAACATGTCCGTTGCCGGAGAGATCGCAGCGTTCATCGGCCTTGCACTCGGCGGGCGAGATGCGTCCGAAGCGATCAACCGTGCGCAGGAGAGGGACATCGAGCTACAGCTCGGTGACATGGAGCGCCGCGAACGTGGCCTCGGTGACCGTCGCGTCGCGCTCGACGACATGATGGAGCGATACGGCGATCAGAAGACGGCCGTTGCGGCGCTGAAAGAGCGGCAGCTCGGGGTGGTCGCACAGCGCGCAGAAGCGATGAAGATGAGGGCGCAGAGCGACCAGCAGCGCGCGGGAATCGACCTGTTTTTGAAGCAGGTGGACGAGAAGCGAGCACAGCTCCGCGTCGAGTGGGCGCAGGCGAACGCGCCCGTCGTGAACGCCTCGGTCAAGTGGGTTCCCGAGCAGCAAGCGCAGACGGTCCGCGTCGGTGGGGGCGGTGGAGTCGATGCGGCGCTCGCGGCGGCGGGGACGGGGCCCACTGGTGCGGCTGCCGTGGGGCTGTCCGACCGAGAGGCGGCGACTGAGCGGTCGAAGTTGCTCGATCGGATCCGAAACCGAGAGGCAGCGTTGCAGGAGATCGACTCCAAGACCGCTGACTATCAGCGGTGGGCGCTCAACCCTCCGAGCACCGAGGGGGAGATCGCACAAGCCGCGCTCCCGAACCTCCTGTTCCGTGCGGCCGTCTGGAACGGGTTGCAGGGACGGCAGGATGCACCGAGTTCGATCGAATCCTCGGCGCTGAACGCAGTCGGACCGGACATCTCGTCGCGTGTCGGCGCCACCGCTGCGCGGTACGGCATCGCCGGAGCCAAGAGCGCGCGCGAGGGAGCGGTGACCGCTATCCAGACGCAGCGAGCTCGGATCAAGAGCCTCATCGAGGCGGACAAGAAGAGGCTCTCCACGCTCCCCATCACCGGTGCCTCACCAACCCCACAGCCTGCCGTGGAGCCCAGTGCCAAGTAAGCTGGTTACCATCATCGACGAGAACGGCCGCGCCATTCAGGTGCCAGCTGAACTCGCCGCGGACTACGAGGGGGCTCACGTCGCCGACCCTGTGGAGCTCGCTCGCATCCAGCACGAGCGCGACTTGGCCGCTGACCCGTGGCTCACCGCGGGCGCTGCTGCTGCGGGGGCTCTCCGTGGAGCTACGCTCGGTGCGTCGGACGTGGCGATTGCACGGGCCGCCACCGGCGACGCGGCGGAGGGACGCGCGGGACTCCAGGGACTGCGGGAGGTGGCGCCGATTGCCTCCGGGGTCGGGGAGCTTGCGGGGGCAGTGGCGCCAGCGTTACTCGCACCGGGAGCGCTCGCGGCCCGGCTCCCCGCCGGGCTCGTGGCACGGGCAGGGACGGCCGCTAGTGAGGCGGTGGCGGGCCGCGTCGGCGCTGGGCTCGGTGGGCGCCTGCTCTCCTCGGCGGCCGCCGGTGCGACCGAGGGGGCCCTGTTCGGCGCCGGCATGGCCACGTCCGAGGAGCTGCTCGAGCAGCGGATCGCGGACGACCCAGCGGCGGCAGCCGGGCGCATCCTGTACGCGGCTGGGGTCAACGGTCTACTCGGGGGGGCACTGGGCGCCGGCACCACCGGAGCGTCCGAGCTGGCCAAGGGCGGGGCGGCTGCGGTGCGGCACGTGCTCCCGTTCCCGGAGGGGCCGCTACCGACCGCGTCTGCGTTCGCCGAGCGACAGGCGGCCGAGGCGGCGGCGGGTAACTACCAGCGCGGACACGACGCTCTCATGGCGCGCGGAGAGACTGCGGGCGGTGGCAACCGCGTGGGGCGCAAGCTCTTAGACGAGCCCGACCTCCCCCTGAGCGATCCGGCGGCCGTGGCAGAGCGCGCGCGCGCTCGCAAGCTCGACGCGGGCAACCGGATGGGGGCGGCGCTGAAAGATGCCGACGGCGCGGTCATCAATGGGCAGCGGCTCGTGGACGAGGGGCGCCGCGTGGTGAGCGAGCTCCGTGGACGAGGGAGCTCGCTCGGAGAAGCTGCAGCACGCAAGCTCGAGCGCGAGGTCGAGCGGGTGGCGAATCGGATCGATCCGCCGCCGGGACCTGATGGGGTCCAGATGGCACCTCGCCCCGTCACGGTTGATCAGGCACACGTCATTCAATCCGATATCGGCACGACGGTGTATGAGAAGCATAATCCGGCGAAGCGCCTATCGATGCAGGAGGAGGCGCTAGTCCGATGGCAATCCGCGATCAAGGATGAGATCGATACCTCGCTGCAAGCCACTCCCGGCGACGCGGCTGCGAAGTGGAAGGCTGCGCGCGAGGACTACGGCGACTGGTCCGAGGTGGAGAAGGCCGCATCGAAGCACGCGAGCGCGCGCGCGAAGAACCGTCAGATCAGCCTCACCGACTACCTCGCCGGGGCAATCGGCGGGACGCAGGCGCTCGCGACCGGGACGCTGCTGCCACTCGGCGGTGCCATCGCGATGGGGGCCGCAAACAAGGCGCTGCGCGAGAAGGGATCCGCCGCGCTCGCCCGCATTGCCGACGCGATGAGCAAGAGCGACGGTCGGCTGTGGCAGAGCGCACGGGCCATCGCCGGCACGATCAAAGAGGTTCCCAAGCGCGCCGGGGTCCTGCCGGTGTTCGCCGGTGCGGACGCCTACCGTCGGGCGAGTGAGATCCCAGAGGAGGCTCGCCGCGATCCGGAGGCGTTCCAGGCGCGCGTTGCCAGGTCGCTGACTCCGCTGTCCGAGTCGCACCCCGAGGTGGGGGCCCACCTTGCGGAGCAGACCACGACGGCAGTGCAGGCCCTCGTCCGGCGCCTCCCGCAGCCCCGCGGGTCCGCAGTGACGCTGACACCGCAAGCAGAGCCCATGATGCTCACTCCAGAGGACGAGGAGCGTTTCGTTGACCTCGCCAACGTAGTGGAAAACCCGGACCAGGTGCTGGCGGACATCGCTGACGGCACTGCGGACTGGGACCAGGTGCGGGCGCTGCGCGAGGCGTACCCAGCGATCTGGAGCGAGCTCAGGGATCGCATCGCGGAGGAGTGCCAGCGCGCCGAGGAGCCGATGCCGTTCGACCGCCGCGTCGCGGTGGGCCTCGCGTGGGAGCTGCCTACCGACGTCTCGCTCGAGCCGCGCTACCTCGCTGCGATGCAGTCCGCGATGGCCCTGCCGCAGCCGAAGAAGCCTCACGCTCGACCCGCCTCGGCAACCGCAAGCCGCAACCTCTACGGTCAGTTCGCCACCAAGGGCGACAAGTTGGAGTCACCATGAACATCAACATCGCGTCGTTCGTCACCCCTCCGTTCCGCGACTCCGCGACCACCACGGTGAATACCACGGTGCGTCTCTACACCGCGGTGACCACCACTCAGAACAACGTGCTCCCCGATGACTGGCGCGGCCGGTACATCGAGATCGGATGCGAGGGCGGGACCGTGGACTACGTGCTGTCCGTGGACTCGGCGCAGATCATCGATCGCACCGTAGCCGCGACGTCTGCGGGGGCCTCGTCCAGCACGCTCGGCGGACGCCTCACCGCGGGGGAGAAGGTCCCCGTCGTGGTACCGGACCCGGCCGGCGGCGGTCAGGTGTATCTCGCACGGCAGGCCGACGTTTCCACCGCTGTGCTGCGGATCACGGTGGTCAGCCCGTGACCTCGCCGCTGCATCGAGTGGGCAGGGGGCTGAGACGGTTCGGGGGAGGCATGTCCCTGTCCATGTTCCAGGCTCTGGGCCTACAGTACGGCGCGTTCGCGGCCTACGACGCGGGATTTGGACGTACCGTGAGCGGTGCGTCCGTGACGGCGTGGGCGAACATGCTGTCAACGTCGTACCCGTGGGCGCAGCCCGGGGCGACGACGCTTTGCCCAACCTACGGCATCGACGCGAAAGGCCCATACCTATCCTTCGACGGCGGCGATTACATGATCTGCAACGCGCTGGCGGCGCTGTTCACCGGCAACAACACGCCGTTTTGGTTGTTGGCCGCGATCGACGGAGAAACACGTGACGCGACCGTCGCTTGCCTTCTGTCGATGGCAGACTCCACGCTGTCGAGTTTCAACTTCGTCGGCACATTTCCGAACGCGAGCGCCACGACTGGAAACGGGCAACGCACCGGAGCGACGAGTGCCACGATCACGACGTCCGTGACCGAGGGCGTTGTCACCGACTGGTACAACGGCACGAATCGGCGGCTGATCTGGGGAGCGACGGCGAGCAGTGCACAGGCGCAGTCGGCAAACCTCACGCTCGCACTCGGGACGCTCGGAGCACTGCGGTACGGAGCGGTGCCGGCGACTACGTACTACCTGAAAGCCAAGCTCCGCGGGCTCATCCTCGGGACCACGATCAGCGAGGCGAATCTCGCCGTCATGGCAGCCACGATCAAGGCGAAGTACGGGTACTGAGATGGCCAACCACATCCACGGAGATCTTGACGAGCTCGAGGAGATTGCGCTTGCCGATCTCACTGTCGCGAACGCCGGAGACGAGCCGTTCCCGCGGCGCGGCGTCCCCTATGGTCCGGGTCCTCACGTGGTCGTTTCGGAGACGTACACACCCGGAGCGATCGGCTGGTGCGCCCGCCGTGTGACTCCGGTTCCGGGCCGCGACGAGGACGTGATCCATTCGGACGCCACCGTTCAGGGAGCGACGCGCGCGGAGATCGTGCGCCTGCTCGCTGACCCGACGATACCAGGGCAGCGCAAGGCCCTGATCGCGAGAGCCCTGGCGGCGCTGGCAACGGCGCATCCGAAGGCGCTCTCACTCACCACCCCACCAGGAGACACACCATGGAAGATCTAGCAACCCAGCTCATCGCAGCCATCCAGTCCCGTGCATGGTGGCCCGTTGTGGGCATCGCTGCGGCGCTCCTCGTCGGAGTGGGCCGCAACGTCCTGCCCTCGTACTGGGCCAGCATCCCGTCGCAGTGGAAGCCCCTTCCCGCCGGTGCGCTCGTGCTCCTCGCCGCGGTGGCCGATGCGTTCACGGCCGGGCTCACGTGGCAGGTGGCGCTGGTGATGGTCGCTGCTCAGGTGGCGACGGCGTGGCCCACTGCGGTGGGGGCGGCGGACGCGGCCCTGAGGCTCACCGGAAACAAGGCCCCCTCGCTCGCCAGCATTGAGCGTGATGTCCAGACGGCTCGAGCGATGGTCGGCAAGTTGCCCCCGGTGACGATCGTGCTCCTCGTCTCGGTGCTGCTCGGTGGGTGCTCCCTGCTCCGCTCGGCGGCGCCGGCTGCGGCGGGACTCGCGGCCAGCAACGCGACGCAGGCGTGCTCGCTGCTGCGAGGGTCGGACCGTGACGTGTGCATGGTCCTGGCCGGACTCGTCGAGGCGAACGAGGCGCTCATCGAGCAAGCGGTCCGGGACTCGCTCGAGGAGGGTCAGGCGTGCCCGGTGGCGGCACCTGCCCCGTCCAGCAGCGCCGCGCCGGTGGTACCGTGACGACCCGCGCGCGCATCGTAGAGGTCGCCGTCTCGCACCTCGGGGCCGGTCCCGAGTGCTGCGCCGAGGCGGCTCCCGGATACGACCTCACGAAGACGGCGTGGTGCCAGATCTTCTGGTTGCACTGCTTGCGCCAGGCAGGGGCAACGGACCGTCTCTGGCCGAGCGGACCCGCGTGGCCCAAGGCGTGGCTGCCGACCACGACCAAGCCACAGCCGGGAGACATGGGCTACATCCACGAGCCGTTCAACCACGGGTGCGTGATCGAGTCCGTGACCGCGGCGACCATCACGTCGATCGACGGAAACTCTCCTGGTGATCGGGTGGCACGACGGTACCGGGCGGCGCGCGAGTTCACGACGTTCTACTCGATCGCCTCGCTCCTCTCCGATGAGGCTCCGGCGCTGCTGCTGCAACGGGCTCTCCGCGACGCCGGCTACGACCCGGGGGCCATCGACGGACGCATGGGGCCGCGCACCCGTGGCGCGCTCGATGCCTGGGCACTCGACCACCCCGAAAGGGTCCTATGACCACCGAGCACCCGACAGATCCGAGCCCGCCTCCGCTCTCCGAGGACACGCCGCGGGGGGGACGGGCGCCCGTGCATCCTCCCCGGGTCGTGCTCGGCCCGGAGGCGATGTCCGACCTGCTCGTCCGCCTCGTGGTGGCCACCGAGGACATGGGCCGAGACGTGCGAGAGATGCGCGCGGACCTTCGCATTCTGCTCGAGGAGGGTCGGGCGCACGCGGCCCGGCTCGTCGCCGTCGAGCGGTCCCTGGCTGCTCTCCCGTGCCGTGGCGGGTCGCGCTGCCCGGAAGAGGCAGCGGAGTAGCCATGCCCCGCGACATGCGGGACATGCGCGAGCGGCTCGAGCGGCTCGAGAAGCGCCTCGACTCCCTCGACTCCGACGTCCGTGACCTACTCGGCGGGGACCGGCAGTCGGTCGTGGACGTGGTCGAGCTCCTGGCCCAACGCCGGTCGCTGCGGGCCCCACGGCAGACCGAGCCGGCGGCGTCCTGGGCGTGGCGGCAGTGGCTCACCTACGCGCTGCCGATCGCAGCGGCGGCCGCGTTGGGGGCGACGCTGGGAGTGATGCGAGCCTGCGGTGTCCCGGTGGCGCCCGTCCCGCCGGCTGGGGTCACGGACGGGACGGGTGGGTACTGACCAGAGCGGCCGTCCCCGCATCCGTCCGCTGCCAGCAGTACCCGGGGATGCGCGCCCCGTCGATCGGGTCCCGGCGGTAGTACCTCACCAACCGCACGAGGCCGAACGCGGCGAGCTCCCGGAGCGTGGCCTCCTCCGAGTCGGTCGACGGGAACCGGGCTCCAGGTTGCGCGGGGCACTGGCGCAGGGTGGCGAGCTGGCGATCGGTGAGGTCAGCCACGGCGCTCCTCCCATCGCGAGCAGTGCCCGTCCGGTAGCAGGTTCCGATAGACGTCCGGGCACCGCGCATCATCACGCAGCCACTCGCACCCGTCGCACCTCCGCCGACTGATCTGCACGAGCTCGCGGACGCGGGGTCTGCACAGTTCACCGACCACGATTCCGCGGGCGGTGGCTCCGCAAATCTGCACCATCGTCTCCATGGTGTCGTGGACGCTGTCCAGCAGTTCGCACGTTCGCGTGCACCGTGGCTCTCCGCTGCTCTCGTCGGGTTGGTGGCGGTCAGGCATGGCGCCTCCTCTCGGCTTCCTCTTGCTCCGCGCTCCCGTCGCTGTACCAACCACGCGGCCCGTGCGCATCGGCGACTGCGCGCGCCATGGTGGCGTCGTGGGCGCTGGCGCATCGTTCGCACAGCCCGGGATGGTCCGGGTGCTGGTCGTCCTCGCTGTACGCGGTGCCGCAGTCGTCGCAGGCTGGGTCAGCCATCTTGGCTCCGTTCCTGCTCGCGCTTCAGTCGGTCGATCTCCGCCGCGATGAGGGAGCCGGCCTTCACTAGGAGATCGATTCGGTCAGCATCCGGAAGCTCGCAATTGTCGAACGGTTCATCGCCCATGAACGTGCGCCGATCGTCGTCCTCGTCCCACGGCCACGGGTCACCAAACACGATGCTTCTGTCCTGCGTCCCCATCCGGTAGACCCGCTCCGGAGCCGCGTAGCAGACCGCTGCCCACGCGAGTTCTCCATCCCCGTGGCAGTCGTCGTGCTCCGCGTCGTACCCCTCGGCACTCACCTGTCGCGCGCGCTCCTTTGCGATCAGTTCCGCGCCCGTCTTCGTTTGGTCAGCCACGGCGCTCCTCCTCAAGACGCGAGACATCATTCAAGTCGAACGGCACGAAGAAACGCTCAACGCGCTTGCCGCTGTAGCCGCATTCTTCGCATCCGGCCCCGACATAGCAGTGGCGTTTCACGTCGTATTCGTACAGGTGAGCTAGTCCCATGCATTCTCCAGGCTCGAAACATCCAGAGCACGACATGGTGAACTTACTCCAATAACCCTCCACTCCGTCCACGATAGCTATCACCCGACGAACCCCGTCCTCGGCCTTGCGGTAGCGCCGCTCACCCACACTCCACCTCGATTCCCAGCGCTGCGCAGAGGTCGCGCATCGTGGTCCCACCCGCCAATACCGTTCGTTCGTCTCCGTCCCAGTCGATCGCCGCCATGCGACCGTCGACGATTTGTACCCCCCGCGTCCCCGGGCATTCCAAGAGCCACTTCTCGATCGCGCGAGTGGCGGCGACATCGCGGATCTCTTTCCCCGCCGCTACCACCGCCAGCGTTCTCAGCAGTTCGACCGCCTTCCCGAAGCTGATCTCCTCGTTGTCTAGCCGGCCCAGAATCTCGCGCACGGCCTCGTAGGTGATGCCAGCGTCGCGCGCCCGGGCGAGTTCGCGATCGTGCTGGGCAAGGTAGGCGGACATGGACGCGGCAAGCTTCTGGTTCCGATCGCGCAGCCTCGCGCACGCATGGCGGGCACCGGCGCGGATGCGAAGGGCCTCGAAAGTCGCTTCGCTTGACCACCAGCGAGCAATCCTCTTCAGATGCCCGGGAAGGCAGAAGAAGTCGTGCGGGAACGGGTTTCGCCATCGCTCAGTCATGGCGTCCTGTGGCAGAGCAACTCGGCCATCTTGTCTACCGCCGGCTCGCAGATGTTGCCCGGTCGCATCCCTAGCACTCGGCACCGCTTGCCGTCGTATTGGCTGCACTTCTCATCCGAACAGAACGGAACCAGTTCGTCGCTCCACTGCGGCTGCGCTTCCGTCAGTTCGTCAACTTCTTGCGGCCATGTATTCGCCATCTCTCCTCCTCTAGTGCCCCTCCCCGGTCTGACCCGGGCGCCGCTGAGATTCGACGTTGCGGCGGCGACATGCGAGGGGCGGCGGGTCAGCCTGGATTCGAACCAGGATCCACCGAGTTTGGAACTCGGGGCTCTACCGATTGAGCTACTGGCCCTAGAGCAACGGTCCCGGCGCGGTTGGGGATGGGTGCCCGGGACACGTTGCAGAGTTTCACTGGCCCCCCACCACCCGCACAGCGTCGATCTCGTCCATGACACTCGCCAGTCTGCGTAGCCGGTCGCGCCCAACGAGGCGAACCAACTCATCCACAAGACCGGCATAATGCCCAGAAAGATACGCATGGTTCTGCTCGTCGCCTAGTATGCGCTGTTCGTATCGCGCCCGGCAGCCGAACGAGCCATCGACCGCGTCTAGGTACTCAATCAGGCGAGGCGGTCGGTCGGTCATGCGTCGTCGCTCCCTGGTTCACGGGTTGCGCCGGACGCCGGACGTGGCTGCGCTGCTGCTGCCGGAGCAGCACCGGTTTTCTCGAGCGTCACCGTTCGCGGCTTCTTCCTGGGCAGGCTGATCTCACAGGTCATCGTGGCCGCGATGTCCGGGGAGCCGGCTATTCGGATGCAGTCCACGGTTTCGCGCCCGAACCGGTCGCGATCGGGTCGCAGCGTGATGCTCTTCCCTACCCACTCCTGCACCTTGCGCCCGAACATCGCTCGCAGGCACTGGCCGTTGGTCGAGTTCATCACTAGCTGCATGTCCGTCTTGGCGAACGAGATGATGCCTCGTTTCCGGTCGCGTCCGTCGTCCTGTGGCAGCGGCTCGACGTCCACCGCCGTGATGCGCAGGGTGACGTTCTTCCCCCCGAGCAGTCCCGCCTTGAGGAACCGTCCCGGGAAGAGCTCATCGAAGTCTACGGGCTTCTTTGGTGTTGGTTCGTGTTGCTCGCTCATGGTCAAAACTCCAGTCCTTCCAGGTCATCGTCATCATGATGTTGTGCCCACTTCGGGCGCCGGAACGTGAGCAGTTTACCGCCGCTCACCCCCGGCCATTCGTTGCGCTCACGGCATCGAGCGAGGAGCACGAGCGCCTCGCGGTACTCCCGCCGGCCCTCGTCCAGTTCCTCGTCCGGGATCTCGTACACCACCACGTCGTGCGGAGGGTCCGATTCTACCACTATCTCCACCGACGGGATCGCGCGCCCGAACATTCGTTCATACCCGTCCGCGTAGAACGCCCAGGCCGGGGAGTAGCCGTACCCCACCGCTCCGCGCGCGAACGCATCGGGCAGGATCGTCCTGGTCGTTTTCAGGCCGACGATGCAGTCGGGTCGTTCGGTTCGGTCCGCGAACGATAGCCAGTCCACACGGCCTTTGCACGACACGCCCGTCTCGGCATCCGACCAGGTGAGCGTGACCTCGGGTCGGCCACCGTTCAGGTACGGTGCAGCTACCGGGTCGCCGCGCACCGCAGCGGACATCCCCAGTGCCTTGTCCATCCACTCATCGGAGACACACTCTGCGCCGATGTGTTCTGTGCGCCAGGCATCCCGATCAGCACGAGCTGCCTTGGTCCTGAGGTCACCGTAGTCGGGCTCTACCACGTACCTCCCCGCGAGCGCGTCAGGCTCCAGCACGGCGCAGTGGACGAGGCGACCGAACGCTAGCGCCGTCGTGTCCTTTCTCGGTGCGGACAGCAGGTGCTGGTAGTGGCGCGGGCTGTACCGGATGATCTGTTTCAGCGTCGAGATGTTCACCGCATCGATCGCGGCGTAGTCGTCCAGGTAGGTCACGCTCCCGTCCTCCTCGTCTCCGGGCACTCGCCCGCCGCATCGGACAGCATCTCCGCACACTCGGTGCAGACGTCGCCGTCGCCGGGCCAGTCCGTCTCGGTGGTGGTCAGCGAGCGCCCGCACATGGAGCAGGTCGCCATCGGTAGCAGCGTCGCGTCCTCGAGCTCGAGGTGGTTCCGCGGACGTGGCTCCGAGTCGGGCGGGTCGAATTCCGGCTCGCAGTCGCACGCGGGGCCCCAGCCGCACGGGCAGGGTGGCAGCGGCTCCTCGGGCGGGTCGAGCCGGTAGTCGGGCGGGTCACCGTAGGTCATCGTTCACTTTCCTTACGCTCGACGCGCCCACCCTCGGCCAGCCACCGAGCGAGGGCCTCGTCTGCCGCTGCCACGAGGCGCTCCTCGATCTCCTGTCGCAGGTCACGGCGACCTGACCGGACGAGCCACGTCTCGGGGTAGGCCAGCTCGGTAAGCTCCTCCGCGACGTGGGGCGGGCAACCGGAGAGCACCCACCCCATGGTGAGGTGGTGCCACTGCGGTACCGCCAGCAAGTCTCCGGTGTCGTTGCAGTTGAGCTCGACCGGGACGCATGACACGATCGAGATCGGGCCCTGGACGAGCGTGGTGCAGGACACGGTGCCGAGGGAGGCGGTCATGGCTCGACGTCCTTCCTCACCAGCTTCCCGTCGCGCACGCAGTACGGGACTCCCGGATCGATGCCGTGCTCGCCTACGTAGCCGATCGCGAGCCGCCAGCGCTCTGCGGAGCAGTCCCACCACCGGATCTGGATGATCGCGTCGTCCCCAGCGGTCGCGGTGCCTCGGACCCCAGCGGTCGCGGTGCCGTCGTCCCCAGCGGTCGCGGTGCCGGCGTACCCAGCGGTCGCGGTGCCGTCGTCCCCAGCGGTCGCGGTGCCGGCGTCCCCAGCGGTCGCGGTGCCTCGGACCCCAGCGGTCGCGGTGCCGGCGTCCCCAGCGGTCGCGGTGCCTCGGACCCCA
>Ga0172380_10001433_pt1 | contig 40846 bp, 37 predicted proteins | sample Leawe162metaG_FD_119747 | JGI IMG/M metagenome (GOLD analysis project Ga0172380, IMG submission 119747) | Leachate microbial communities from a municipal landfill in Southern Ontario, Canada - Leachate well 162 metaG | ecosystem: Engineered > Solid waste > Landfill > Unclassified | place...
ACGGCGAGGAGGGCGGCGACGGCGAGCAAAACAAAAAAGAGATTGTTGTCTTTCAGCATGCCGAATGCCGCGCCCGTGTTGTGGACATGGACGAAATCCAGAACCCCGGGAAGGATTTGGACGGCGTCGCCCGTTCCGATGTTTTGGATGACCAGCCGCTTCGTCACCTGGTCGGCGAGGTAGAGCGGGAAGGCCAACAGAAGGAGCCAGCGCAGGGCGGATTTCATGGGGTCGCGGCCGCGACCGCCTCTTCGCAGCGCGAACACAATGCCGGGTGCGCGGCGGAGGAACCGACTTCCTCCCGATGCCGCCAGCATCGCTCGCAGCGGGCGGCGGAAGTTTTCGTCGCCGTCGCGCCGGTTCCGGTGCCGGAAACGACCTCGAGATCGCTGAGGATGAACATCTCTTCCAACTCCCCGCCGAGCGACGCCAGCAACGGCATTTCCGATGCCGGCACCGCGAGGGTGATCCGCGCCTCGAGCGCGCTCCCGATCTCGCCCGCCTTTTGGATCTTTTCGACCGCCTGGGAGATCAGGCCGCGAAGTTCGAGCAGCCGGGCCATGTCCCGGAGCGCGCCCGGATCCGTCCAGGCCGGGTCGGGTTTCGGAAACATCTGCAAATGCACGGACGGACCTTTTTGGAAATACCCCCAGGCCTCTTCCGCAGTGAATGCGAGGATCGGTGCAAGCAGGCGCACCAAGGCGTCCAGGACCTTGCTCATCGCGAACTGTGTGGCGCGACGGCGAGGGGAATCCCCCTTGTCGCAGTAGAGCCGGTCCTTCGTGATGTCGACATAGAGGCTGCTCAGGTCGACCGCGCAGAACTGGTTGATTGCGTGGTAGACGCGGTGAAACTCGAGGCTCCCATAGGCCTCGGCGCACGTCGCGGCGACCTCTTGCAGGCGCGCGAGAATCCAGCGGTCCACAAACGTGAGATCGCCCGGAGAGGGCGGCTGTGAGGTCTCGTAGTCGTGCAGGTTCGCGAGCAGGATGCGCAGGGTGTTTCGGATCCGGCGGTAGGCGTCGGACAGCCGCGTGAAGATCTCCTCCGAGAACGGCACGTCGTCGGTGAAATTCACGCTGCTCACCCAGAGGCGGAGGAGGTCGGCCCCGTATTTCCCAACGTAGTGGTCGGCCTCCGTCGGCTTCTGGTATCCGCCCTGCGCGGACTTCGAGATCTTTTTCCTCGTGTCCATGTCGACGACGAACCCGTGCGTGAGCACCGCCCGGTAGGGCGCGGCTTTGTTCATGGCCACGGAGGTCATGAGCGAGCTTTGGAACCACCCGCGATGCTGGTCGGTCGCCTCAAGATAGAGGTCCGCGGGAAACGCGAGCTCGGGTCGGCGTCGCAGGACGGCTTCATGGCTCAGCCCGGAGTCGATCCACACGTCGAGCGTGTCATGACGGCGGGTGACACCGGACGGAAGCCCGACAAGCTTCGCCCATTCTTCATCCCCGAGCTCGAACCACGAATTTGTTCCGCGCCCGGCAAAAATATCCGCCACCTTCGAGATCGTTTCCGGATCGAGGAGCGGGTCGCCGTTCCCATCGTAAAAAACCGGCAGCGGGACCCCCCACGTGCGCTGGCGCGAAATGCACCAGTCCGGACGCGATTCGACGGTGCCCCGGATCCGGTTGCGGCCCCAGTGCGGAAGCCATTTCGCGGAGTCGATTTCCTCGAGCGCCCCGGCGCGGATGGAATCGATCCGGATAAAGAACTGCTCGACCGCGCGGAAGATGACCGGTGTTTTTGACCGCCAGCAATGCGGGTAGCTGTGCCGGTGGGATTCGCGCCCCGCGAGCGCGCCTTTTTCCCGGAGCAGGGCGATGATGCCCTCGTTCGCATCGAAGACGTATTTGCCGACGAATTCCGGCAGCCCGCACTCCCCGGTGAAACATCCCTTGTCATCAACTGGCGAGAGCAGCGGGAGGTTGTGCTCCAGACCGAGCTTGTAGTCGTCCTCCCCGTGGCCGGGCGCGATATGGACGCAGCCCGTGCCGGTGTCGAGCGTCACAAAATCTGCCGGGTAGATCGTCGATGTCCGGTCGAGAAACGGATGACGCGCAAGGTGGCCTTCGAGATCGCTCCCCGGAAACGTCTTCTCGACCACGATCTTTTCAGCCCCTGTCGCCGCACAAAAACTCTCCACAAGCGCCTCCGCCATCACCAGCGTTTTCTCCGAGCCATCAATGGCCACCTTGACAGCGGAATACGCGCACTTCGCGTTGATTGCGATTGCAAGATTTGCTGGAAGTGTCCAAGGTGTTGTCGTCCAGATGACAACGGATGCTTTTTCAGCCAATTCCCCACTGGCGAGCGGAAACAAAACATAGATTGCAGGAGACGTTTTGTCCTGGTATTCGACCTCGGCCTCGGCCAGTGCGGTCTGGGCTCCTGTGCTCCAAAGCACGGGCTTTTTCTTTCGGTAGACGAGACCTGCCTCCACGAAACGCCCAAACGAACGGATGATGTCGGCCTCATACGCGGGATCGAGCGTGAGATAGGGATTCTCCCAATCTCCAAGCACCCCGAGGCGGCGGAATTGCGCACGTTGGATGTCGATGAATTTGCGGGCGTATTCCTCGGACCGGCGGCGGACCTCGACCGGGGTGAGCCCGGCGGAGGATTTCACCACGCGGAACTCGATCGGCAGCCCGTGGCAGTCCCAGCCCGGGATGAACGGGGCGCGAAACCCGGCCATCGAGCGCGACTTGACGACGAAATCCTTGAGGATTTTGTTCAGGGCCGTCCCCATGTGGACATCCCCGTTCGCGAACGGCGGCCCGTCGTGCAGCACATAAAGCGGACGATCCTTCCGGGCCTCCTGAATTTTTCGGTAGAGCCCCTCCCTCTCCCACTTCGCGAGCATTTCCGGCTCGCGCTGGGCCAGGCCAGCCTTCATGGGGAAATCCGTCTTCGGCAGTTTGATCGTGTGTTTGTATCCGCTCATGGAAAACCTCCACGTCTATCAGCCCATTCTCCCATGGTCAAACGAAGCCCGATTCTCATTTGTTCCCGCCGGGTGGTATTGGGCGGGGACGCCCGCTCCATGTCGCCTACTTCGCGAGCCTCTGCGCGACATCGCCGAACCGCTTTGCCGCGTAGGCGGTGAGGGCCGGTCGGACGAGAGGGAGGGAAAACTTGAGAAGGGAGAGGAGCACGCGAAAAATGCCGCGCGGTTTTTTTTCCGGAGGGCGGACCGGCTCCCCGGATTTTCCGCGGACCGGCTTCGTCACGGTCTTCGTGCGGGTTTTCGGGCCGACGAAAAAGTATCCGAGCGCGGCGGCTCCGCCAAGCCAGGCGAGCGGACGGGAACGGACGGATTTCTGGATTTTCGCGGCGAGGTCGAGTTCCGCGCGGACGGCTGCGGTGTCGCGAAGAACTGCCGCGCGGCTGCGCGCGAGATCGGCGAGGAGCTCCGCCTTGGTCTTCATGGTTTGCGGGTTCCCCTCAGCGCGTCGAGGTCGCGCGAAATTTCGCTCCGGGTCGCGGCGAAGACCGGCGTCCGCCAATGGTTTTTCACATGGGCCGCGCACACCGCAGCCACGAGGGCATGCAGGACCGTGAAACCCAGCAGGATCCAGATCCACTCCACCTGGAAAACCGTTGCGATCAAAAATGCGGCGAACAGGAAGAGGAGGACATAGCCGAACGCCGCAAAAAACACCGCTGCGGCAAGCATGACGGCGAGACGCAGGAAAAGTGCCGCCGCCTCGCCGGCTTCCTCGCCCGCGAGCGCCCCGATGGATTCGAGGTATCGCCCGAAAGAACCCAGGAGGCTCAACGACACGCCGATCAACCCACGGGGTTCGGCGACCGGCGGATGCCCTCCGGGAACCGGGCCGCCAGTATGGCCGGTCGTTTCCAAACGCGGTCAGCGGCGGAAGATGATCCCGAGAAGAAATCCGACCCCGGCGGCAATGCCCACGGCCTTCAAAGGATTTTTCCGGATGTATTCCTCGGTTTCGCTCTGGTAGGTCTGCGCGCGCGACGCCGCATCACCCCAGGCCGCTTTGGCTTTGCCCTGGTATTCGTCGGCTTTGGTCTTGGCCAGGCCGCGCACATCTTCGTAGGTGGCGGTGGCCGCTTCGCCGAGATCCTTGGCCGCCGCGCTGATATGTTCCTTGCCGACCTCGTAGGCGACCTGGGCGTGTTGCTTGACAGTTTGACCGACCGCCTTGGTCGCTTCCGTGGCGGCATCGAGCGCCTTCCTGGCGTGTTCGGTGCTGCTCTCGAGCTTCTTGGCGGCGATTTTGGATTCAGTGGATTCAGGCATAATTTTCTCCGGGTTGTCTGCACATCAAACGTGGCAGAGAATTGCCGCTTGGCAAGCTTCGATCCTGCGGGAATGATGATGTCCATGTCGGACATCAAAACCTTCGCCCCCGGGCGGGTCGAACTTCTCGGAAACCACACGGACTACAACGGGGGCGTCGTCCTCTCGGCGGCCATTCAAATGGGGGTCACCGCGTCCGGCGGTCGGCGGGATGACGGGAAAATCGTGCTCGCCAGCGAGGGCATCGACGGGGTGGTCGCCATCGACAGGAAAGACGGTCTCAAGCCCCGCGACAGCTGGGAGGACTATCCACTCGGTGTCGCCGAGATGCTTGCCCGGGCGGGGGCGGCACCCGGAGGGTTCGAGGCCAATTTTTCCTCGACCCTGCCGCTGGGTGCCGGGCTGTCGAGTTCGGCTGCAATCGAAGTCGCGACCGCCGTCCTCCTCACCAAACTCTACCCGTTCGAAATCTCACCGCTAAATCTCGCCAAGGTCTGCCGCCGCGCGGAAAATGAATTTGTCGGCGTGAGCTGCGGGCTCCTCGATCAGGTCTCCTCGATCTTCGGAAAGAAGGACCATGTGATCCATCTGGATTGCCGGGCGGAGACGGTCGATCTGATCCCCTTCCCCCACGATCTCGGGCTCCTCATCGTGCACTCCGGCGTCAAGCACGCGCTCACCGGCGGCGAATACAACGAGCGCCGCGACCAGTGCTTCGAAGCCGCCGCGAAAATGGGCGTGGCCGCCCTCCGCGATGTCACCTCCGCCGAGCTCGCCGCAGCCAAGCTCCCCGCCCTCGTCAAAAAGCGGGCCGCCCATATCGTCGGAGAAAACGAACGCGTCTTCCAGGCTCTCACCTTCCTCCGCGAGGGCAAGGGAGATGAGTTCGGCCGCCTGATGACCGCCTCCCACCGCAGCTCGATGGAAAATTTCCAGAACAGCACGCCCGAGCTCGACGCGCTGGTCGACATTGCCATCCGACAAAAGGGCTGCCACGGGGCCCGCCTCACCGGCGGCGGATTCGGTGGGGCAATCGTCGCCCTCGTGGATCTCTCGGAAATCGAAGCTCTCTCAGAGAAAATCGCTTCCGAGTATCTCAGGACCACCGGCCACACCGGAAAAGCGTTCCGCTGCCTTGTCAGCGATGGCGCTCTTGCCGCCTCGGACTGAAACCTCTTCAAGTTCAAAAATATGGCGGGGCACGGGCATCCTTGCGGCAGATCCGGATTCTCAAATCCCCAACCTCTTGGCGGATCGTGCAGGCATCTTTCTGATGTAAATTTATTCGCGTAGTTCGCGTATTTTATTGAGAAACGCTTGTGGCCAGTGGGTTAGGTGGGGAGAAAATGAGAAAATAAACCTGTTCCTCGACATCAGGGAGGACTGGGACATATTTTTTCCCACGAAATGAAACAAGCACTCAGACAGGTTATCCGGGACACACTGGTTTCTTACGAGGAAGTGGGCGGGTTGAACAATACGGACAGGCACAACCTCCCGTCGAAGCGGATGCTGGGGCAGATTTGCAGCCAGTTGCTCCAGATTTTATTTCCGGGATTCCATGATGAGAACCCGATTCACAAGAGCGATCTGGGAGATTTGACGCAGGAGCGGTTCACGAAGTTTGCGGCGGGCCTTGAGGACCAGATTTCAAAAAGCCTTCAGGTGGCGGACCCTGCGTGCCCGAAGGCCAAGGCACGGGAAGTGCTGATACGGTTTCTCCAGCTTTTGCCGGAAGTGCGGACCCTTCTGCGCACGGACATCGAAGCGGCCTACGAAGGGGATCCCGCAGCGCAGAGCAACGAGGAGATCATCCTTTCCTATCCGTGCATCGAAGCGATAGCGATCCAGCGGGCGGCGCATGTTTTGTATCTCGCCCGCGTGCCGTTGCTGCCGCGGATGATGACCGAATGGGCGCACGCCCGCACGGGCATCGACATCCATCCGGGCGCGGAGATCGGTGCCTATTTTTTCATCGATCACGGGACGGGGCTGGTCATCGGGGAGACTTGCCGGATCGGTGCCCGAGTGAAGCTTTACCACGGGGTGACGCTGGGCGCGCGGAGCTTCGCGAAGGACGAGGCCGGGAAAATCGTGAAGGGCGGGAAGCGCCATCCGGACGTGGAGGACCGTGTCACGATCTACCCGAACTCGACGATCTTGGGAGGGGAGACGGTCATCGGTGCCGGTTCCACCATCGGGGCGAACGTCTTTCTCATGCACAGCATCCCCGCAAACTCGCTGGTCTTCGGCGAGGAAAAGCAACTGCGCATCGCGGACAAATCCGGGGCATCCCGGCAGATCGAATGGTCTATTTAGATTACAATGCCACGACGCCGCTCTGCCCCGGGGCGAAGGAGGCCATGCTCCCTTTCATCGAGGGGAGCTTCGGAAACCCTTCGTCGATCCACGCCGAGGGTCGGCGTGCCCGGGCGGCGGTGGACGATGCGCGCGACCGGCTGGCTGCGGTGTTCGCGGTCAAGCCGCATGAAATCATTTTCACGGGCGGCGGAACGGAGTCCTGCAACCTGGGAGTGATCGGAATCGCCCGCGCTCATGCCCCCCGGGGAAAGCACCTCGTTACCTCCCCGATCGAACATCACGCCGTCCTGCAGGCGTTCGAATACCTGAAACACTTCGAGGGTTTTGAAGTGGACATCCTGCCCGTGGATCCGGCGGGGACCGTTGACCCGGAAACCCTCGCGGACGCGATCCGTCCAGACACCACTCTCGTTTCGGTCATGCACGCGAACAATGAGACCGGAGCCATCCAGCCGGTCCGCGAGCTCGCGGACGTTTGTCGGCGGCACGGGACTGTTTTCCATGCCGACGCAGTGCAGAGCTTCGGAAAACTTCCCCTGAGGCCCCATGAGGACGGAATCCCGGCCGTATCCATTGCCGCCCACAAGTTTTATGGCCCGAAAGGCGTGGGCGCGCTCATCCTCTCGGCGGGTGTCGCGATCTCCCGCACCTCGCATGGGGGAGCGCACGAGAACACCCGCCGTCCAGGCACGGAAAATGTTGCGGGGATCGCGGGCATGGCAGCGGCGGCCGAGGAGGCGGTTTTCCGGGACAACTCAAAGCTTCTCCCCCTGCGCGAGATGCTTTGGGGCGGCATCGCCGATGTCTGCCCCGGGGCCATCCGCAACGGGAATCCGGAGCTTTGCCTCGCGAACACCCTCAATGTCAGCTTCCCCGGTGCGGACGGCGAATCTCTCCTCATGGGACTCGATCTGGAAGGGATCTGCGTTTCGAGCGGTTCCGCCTGCATGGTGGGCTCCATTCAACCGTCCCATGTCCTCGTCGCCATGGGAATCGCCGCCCCCGTCGCACAGGCAAGCGTGCGGTTTTCCCTCGGATGCGAAACCACGCCGGACGACATCCGGCAGACCATCCGCGCCCTCGGGCGCGTGCTCGAACTCCAGCCGCTCGCCGCCTGATGAAATACCAGCAACTGCTTTTGAATTTTGGAAGGGCCGTGATGCGGAGGGTCAGGGCCTCGCCCGACGATCTCGGAAAACCGAGAACGCGTTCGCGCCTGCGACAGGATCCCCTGTTGGAGGACTTTGCGAACCAGCTTCTGACCGCCGCCGGCTGCCGCGGGCTGAAAGTGTCGGTCTGCTGGAACCCCGGGCTCCGGACCACCGCCGGTCTCGCGAGCTGGCGCGACAGAAAGATCATCCTGAACCCGAAGCTCGTGGAATTCTCCGCAGGCGAAGTGCAGAGAACCCTGCGGCACGAGCTCGCCCACCTTTTCGCCCAGCACCGCGCCGGACGCCGCCGCATCGAAGCGCACGGCCCGGAATGGAGGGAAGCCTGCGCGGATCTGGGAATCCCGAACGAGCCGCGCTGTCACGACCTGCCATTCAAGCGCCGCAAAATCGAACGCAAATTTTTTTATGCCTGCCCCGAGTGCTCGACCGTCCTCGCCCGCGTGCGCCCGGTGCGCAGACGGGTCGCCTGCGTGAAATGCTGCCGCAAACACAACGGCGGGGCCTACCAGGAACGGTTCCGCTTCAAACCCATCCAACCCCCTTCCGAGATCGCGGCCTGAATCCGTGCCCGCGCTGCGGAGCGGATCACATGGCTTGGAAAAGTCCGGCAGGCTGCTAGAGTTTTTGCACCGGATTCCGGTCATGGAAAATAAACCCGCCATTCCAAACAACCCGTGACGCGCGGAGGCTGGGGCGTTAGGTTTGCCGCATGGACAAACCAACATTCGCGGGGCTGGGCCTCTCGCCGGAAATCCTGAAAGCCACGGACGATCTGGGTTTCGAGGAAGCCTCCCCCATCCAGGCCGCAGCCATTCCGGTCCTGCTCGAAGGCCATGACGTGGTCGGCCAATCCATGACCGGCTCCGGGAAAACGGCCGCCTTCGGCATCCCCGCCATCGAACTCTGCCAGGCCTCCGACCGCTCGGTGCAGGTTCTGGTCCTCTGCCCGACCCGCGAACTCGCGACCCAGGTCGCGGACGAAATCCACAAGCTGTCCGCCCACAAGAAAGGCATCCATGCGGTCCCCATCTACGGCGGAGCTTCCTACGAACGGCAATTCTACGAACTGAAAAAAGGCGTCCAGATCGTCATCGGAACCCCGGGCCGCCTCATGGACCACATGGACCGCGGCACCCTGGCGCTCGACAGGGTGAAAATGGTCATTCTCGACGAGGCGGATCGCATGCTGGACATGGGATTCCGCGACGACATCGAAAAAATCCTCCTTGCGACACCGAAGGAACGCCAGACGGTTTTCTTCTCCGCAACGGTCTCCAGGCAGATCCGGGAGCTGATCGAGCGCCATTCAAAATCCCCGAAATCGGTCAGCATCCAGCAAAAGGAAGTGACCGTCCCCACCGTCGAACAATGGTATTACGAAACCCCTCAGCGGATGAAATTCGAAGCCCTGCTCCGGCTGGTCGATTTTCACGGCTTCAAACTCGGCATCATTTTTTGCAACACCCAGCGCATGGTCGACGAGCTGGCGGACGATCTGATCGCGCAGGGATTCTCGGCGGACAGGCTCCACGGCGGGATCGCGCAGGCGCAACGGACGCGGGTGATGAACAAATTCAAAAAGGCGGAGTTCGAGTTTCTCGTGGCCACCGATGTGGCCGCACGAGGCATCGATGTCGATGACCTGGAACTCGTGGTGAATTTCGACCTGCCCTACGACGCCGAGGACTACGTGCACCGGATCGGACGCACCGGTCGCGCCGGAAGGAAGGGGATGGCTGTGACGTTCGTCTCCGGCAGGGACATCTACAAACTCCAGTATATCGAGAAGTTTACGCGGACGAAAATCCGCCGGGGGACGATCCCCACCGCCGGAGAAGTCGAGGAACGCAAAGTCGAGTCCCTCCTCGACCGCGTCCGGGATGTTCTCAACCGGGGAAATCTCTCCACAACCCAGGTGGACCGCCTTTTGGAGGAGGGGTTCAGCTCCACCGATATCGCCGCCGCCCTCTTCGTTTTGCTCGGAGGCCCCGAGTCCCGTCCCGCTCCCGAAGCGGACCCTCCCACCACCCCCAAAAAGCCGAAACCGCGCCCCTCCGAATTGCCCGCCCTCCGCCCTCCCGCCAGAGGCATGCAATGGGTCCGACTCAGCGTTGGCCGGGAAAGCCGTGTCACACCAAGAGATATCGTATCACTCCTGGAAGACTCCCTGGGATTGCCGGCACGCTCGGTCGGAATCATCGACATTTCCATCGGCCAGTCGTTCGCCCAAGTCGCCGATCAGTATCTGAACCTTCTCAAACATGGCCCGCGACAGGTCGAAATCCAAGACGGACACGTCGAGATTTCCCTCATCCCTCTTCAACGCAAGGAACAGACACCTTTCCCCCAAAAACATTCCAAAAATCCGAAACACTCAAAAAAAGAATTTCGTAAAAACAAATACTAATACGCTATATTTCAATATCTTGAAATACTTCATCAAGCCCTGTCTTTTTCAGCGCTGAGATCTCCACAAAACGAACCTTCGGGTATTTGCGACGAAATATCTTTGCGTAATCCGCGAATTCCGCAATGTCAGCCTTGTTCGCGATTACAGCGAATGGCTTTTTGAGCAACAAGGGATCATACAACCCGAGTTCCTTGCGGAGGGATTGGTAATCGGCGATGGGATTGCGCCCTTCGCTCCCCGCCATATCGAGGACAAAAAGCAGCATTTTGCAGCGGACGATATGGCGGAGGAACTCGTGCCCCAGGCCCTTGTTGTCATGGGCTCCTTCAATGATCCCGGGGATGTCGGCAACAGTGAGCCGGTGGTATTCCGCGAGATCCACGACGCCGACGACCGGATGCAGGGTGGTAAACGGATAAGGGGCCGTTTTGGGATGGGCTGCGGAAATCGCTCCAAGCAGGGTGGATTTCCCGGCGTTCGGATACCCGACGAGCCCGATGTCCGCGATGGTTCGGAGTTCCAGGTGGAACCAGCCCTCTTCGCCGGGATATCCCTCGGTGTGCTGCCGGGGGACCCGGTTGGTGGAGCTTTTGAAATGGGTGTTTCCCTTGCCGCCGTCCCCGCCTTTGCAAAGCAGGAACTGCTGGCCGTCTTCGGTCAGGTCGGCAATCGCCTCCTCCTCGACCGGTTCCGCCGGCTTCTGCCCGGCCCGGTGGACAATCGTGCCGACAGGAACCCGGACGATGGTCGGCCCGGAGTTCCGTCCGTGCTTGTTTTTCCCCTTTCCGTGCGCGCCGCGACCGGAGCGGATGAGCGGCTCGAAGAAAAGCGCCACGAGATTGTCGGTATCGTGGTCGGCCTGTAAAATAATGTCTCCGCCCTTGCCGCCGTCGCCGCCGTCCGGCCCGCCGTGCGGAATGAACTTTTCACGTCGGAAGCTGCAGCATCCATTGCCGCCGTCCCCGGCCTTGGCGTGAACGCGAATCTGGTCGACAAATCTCATGAGGAGACGAGGGTGCTTCAGATCGTCGGTTGCGTCGAATGAAAAGGCCAAACAAAAGCGCGCCGAAATGGTTTCTGTTGGCACGAGGCCCGGATGGTGGTATCAGTTCCGGGACCTTTTTAAAACCATGAGCGTTCTTGTTGGAAAAACCGCACCCGATTTCAAAGCCGAAGCCGTCCACCTCGGACAATTCACCGAGACCGTGCTCTCGAGCTACCGGGGGTTCAAATACGTCGTCCTCTTCTTTTACCCGCTGGACTTCACATTCGTCTGCCCGACCGAACTCCACGCATTTCAGGAGAGGCTCGAGGAATTCCACAAACGCAATGTCGAGGTCCTCGGCTGCAGCATCGACAGCAAATTCTCGCACCTCGCCTGGCTGACCACCCCGAAAAAGGAGGGCGGCATCGAGGGGGTCCAGTATCCGATCATCTCCGATCTCCAGCGCACGATCTCGCGCGATTACGGTGTCCTCTCTCCCGATGGCGTCGCCTTCCGGGGGCTCTTCCTGATCGACCGCGAGGGCATCGTCCGCCACCAGCTCGTGAACGATCTCCCGCTCGGCCGCAGCGTCGACGAGGCGATCCGCATGGTGGATGCCCTCCAGCATTTTGAAAAACACGGCGAAGTCTGCCCGGCGAACTGGGCGAAGGGAAAAGACGCCATGAAGGCGACGAAGGACGGCACCGCGGATTATCTCGGCAGCCATTAGGCGGGCGCGGTTTCCCCTTTTTCGCACGATCCGCCCGCAGGCCGTTTCTTGCGGGCAATGATGCCCTGCGAAATAACAAACTGTGGCATGGGCATCTGCCCATGTCTTGCCGGATTTTCACGCATGGGCAGAAATCGCCCCGCTTGTTTGCCTCACCCACTTTGCATCGCGCCCCGCAGTTCCAAATCCGGAAAATCCCGCTTGCAAAAGTAAGAAATCCGGTAAGGATACTTGGCATGCAAGCAACGCTTACATCAAAAGGGCAAATCACCCTGCCGATCAAGATTCGCAGAAAGCTCGGGCTCAAGGCCGGGGACACGCTGGAATTCGATGAGACCGTGCCATTCATCAAAGCCCGAAAGCCGTTCGACAAAGAGGCGATGCGCAAAGCCATCGGACGGGGGAAATCGCGGAAGCCCGCCCGGACGAGTTCGGAGTGGCTGGATGTGCTGCGAGGTCCCGTCGAGCAGCCATGACGACGGCGGTCGATACGTCCGTTTTGATTTCCATCGACCAAGGGGAGCCGGATGCCGGTGCTTGGGTGGATTGTCTGGAAATGGCCAGGGAGGCGGGAGAATTGGTGGTTTGCGATGTCGTTGCCGCCGAATTTTTTGCCGTGGTCTCGGATCGGGCGGCATTCCATCAGACGCTGGATGATCTGGGGGTGCGCATGGTTTTCACCAGTCTCGAAGCCTCCTGTCTGGCCGGTTCAATCTTCCGCAAGTATCGCGATGCCGAGGGACCGCGCGAGCATCTGATTCCCGATTTTCTCGTTGCCGCGCACGCGAGGATCGACTGCGACGCGCTGGCTGCTGCGGACCGCGGCTATTTCCGCCGATACTTCCGCGACCTGAAAATCCTCCGGCCTCGGTAGCGTTTCGCAGACGGACCGCAAGCTCCCCATCGTGCGGCTATTTATGCACCGGCACGACGACAACCGGACAAGAACTGTGCTTCAGAACTCCTGTCACCACGCTGCCGCCGAACAAATGGAAAAGCGCACCGTGCCCGTGGGATCCGAGAATGATGTAGCCGGCACCCTGGGTTTTCGCCCGGTCGAGGATTTCATCCACGGGAAGCCCGAAACAGGCCTCGCAGGCGACATCGAGGCCCTTCGAACGGAGCGGGGCCGCGATCTGTTCGAGGCGGCTTTGGGCGATGCCGGTTTGCTCGTCGTCCAGTTCGGGCGGGGACGTGGCGATCAGATCCATGGCGGCTCCGGCAGGGACGTAGGTGGCGACCGGTTCCACCACATGGAGGAGGATGACCTTGGCCTTGAGCGTCAAGGCGAGCGATTCGGCTTCGAGCAAAACCTTGGAGGCAATCTCGCTGGTATCCAAAGGGACGAGGATTGTGGCCATGAGGAATTTGTAGCTCATCGGCTCTTGGCTTGCCAGAAAAACCCGAGATACTCGGGAATGTGGAGGAACTTTTCCCAACCGCTGTTTCGGAGGTGGCTGCAGACGCCCCGCTGGCCACCCGCATGCGCCCCCGCACGCTCGAAGAATATGCCGGGCAACACCACATTCTCGGCCCGGGCAAACTCCTCCGCCGCGCGATCGAGGCCGACCGGATTTCCTCGCTCATCCTGTTCGGCCCGCCCGGCACCGGAAAAACCACCCTCGCGCAGGTGATCGCCGGCGCGACCCGGGCAAAATTCGAACGGCTCAGCGGGGTCGAGAGCAACGTCGGCGACATCCGCCGCGTCGTGGCCGCCGCGTCCAACCGCCGCGCCCATGCCAAGACGATCCTTTTCATCGACGAAATCCACCGGTTCAACAAAGCCCAGCAGGATGTCCTTCTGCCGGAGGTCGAAAACGGCGTCGTGCGGCTCATCGGAGCCACCACCCAAAACCCGTTTTTCAGCGTCAACAGCGCGCTGCTCTCCCGCTCGCAGGTTTTCCAGCTCCAGCCGCTTTCGGAGGAGGATCTGACCTCGCTCATGCGCTGCGCGCTGGCCGACAAGGAACGCGGCCTGGGCAACCTCCCGGTCATCCTCGATCCCGACGCGGCCGCCCTTCTCGCCAAACTCAGCGACGGCGACGCGAGGAAAGCCCTCAACGCCCTCGAGATCGCCGCCCTCACGACCGCTCCGGGCGACGGCGGGACGATCCGCGTCGACCTCCACGCAGCCGAGGAAAGCATCCAGCAGAAGGCCGTGGTCTACGACGGGGCCGGCGACGAACACTACGACACGGTCAGCGCATTCATCAAAAGCATGCGTGGCAGCGACCCGGACGCCGCCCTCTACTGGCTGGCGAAAATGCTCCACGCCGGCGAGGATCTCCGCTTCATCTCCCGGCGGATCGTCATCTGCGCGAGCGAGGACATCGGGATGGCGGACTCGAACGCGCTCGTCGTCGCCATGTCCGCCCAGCAAGCCGTGGAGTTCATAGGTCTCCCCGAGGCGAATTTGATCCTCGCCCACGCGACCGTCTACCTGGCCACCGCCCCGAAAAGCAACCGCTGCACCGCCGCCATCGGCAAGGCCTCGCAGGAGGTCCGCGAGGGAAGGACGCTCGCCGTCCCGGCCCACCTCCGCGACAGCCACTACAAAGGCTCCGCGCGCCTCGGCCACGGCAAGGGCTACAAATACAGCCACGATTTCGAAGGCTCCTACGTCCCCCAGGCCTATCTCCCGGAAGGCAGGACCTACTACGAGCCCACCGAAAACGGCATGGAAAAGCGCGTCAAAGAACGCCTCGCCCACTGGCGCGCAATCTACGAGGAAGCCGCAAAGGAAGAAAAGAACCCCTGAGCCCCCCCCTCATGCGGTTTTTCAGGATGGAAAAACATAGGATTTATGTATGAAAGTATAATTTTCAATACAAACTGACGGAAGGCTTTGGACGCGCTCCCCGCCGGGTTACGATACCGTGCCGGGCAGATGAAATCCATAGACAGAGTCCGCAACACGCTCGCGGGGCAGCCGGTCGATCACCTGGCGGCGCAGCCGATGAGCATGATGTTTTCGGCCAAGAACGCCGGAATCCCCTACATCGACTACACCCGCGACGGCACCAAAATGGCCCAGGCCCAGCTCAAGCTGCGCGAGGATTTCGGGATCGATTGCCTGCTCACCTGTTCGGATCCTGCCCGCGAAGTCATCGACATCGCGGGGGATGGCAGCGTGGATTGGTTTGTCGACCAGGGCCCGGTGATCAACGAGGAACGGGCCGCGCTCGGCGACAAAAGCCTGCTGAAAAAATGGCGCGTCCCCGATCCGGCGAACAGCGCGCGCATGCATGACCGCGTCCAATCCATCGAATACATGCGCAAACAGGCCGGGCCGGATGTTTCCATCGTCGGCTGGGTCGAGGGACCGCTGGCGCTGGCGCAGGAACTGCGCGGGCTCAACACGATCATGATGGATTTCATGGATGACCCGGAGTTCGTCGCCGAACTCCTCGCCTTCTGTGCCGACGTGGCGATCACCTACGCCCCGGCCCAGATCGCGGCGGGTGCCGACACCATCGGGATGAGCGATGCCGCCGCGAGCATCATCGGGCCGCAGCTCTACTCGGAATTCGTTTTTCCGGCGCAGCTCCGCGTCTTGGAGTCCATAAAAAAGCACCACCCTCAAGTGATCCGCCGCCTGCACATGTGCGGGCGCACGGACCCGCTGATCTCGCGGATGAAGGAACTGCCTGTGGACATCTACGAATTGGATTTCCCGGTGAACCTGCCCGAGGGTCGTGCCGGCCTGGGCCCGGACCGGGTGATCTGCGGGAATGTCTCGACCATCACCGATCTTTACGAGGGAACCCCCGACGAGGTTTACGAGGCCTGCCGCCGATGCCACGAGACATGCGGCTCCTACCACATCGTCGGCGCGGGGTGCGAGATCTCCCCGCTCACGCCGCCGGAGAACTTGAAGGCGATGTTTGCCTACGCACGGGAACACCGCCCCGATGAGTTCGAGGGCGGAAAGCAGGCATCTTTCCCCCCATCGACCGGGCTCACATCCTAAAAACCAAAGGTGTGTCACCCGCGCGCCCGAGCCGCTTCATACGCCTTGGCGGAGTCGATGACCCGCAGCACCGGCTCGAACAGGGGCCTCAGGGTCATGGTCACTCCTCCGTCAGGCCGAGCGTCGAAAGGATCCTGTCGAGATCCTTGCCCCCGTAGTATTCGATGTGGATGGCCCCCTTTTTTTCCCCGTGATGGATGGTGACACGCGTGGAGAGACGGTGCGTCAGAAGGTTTTGGACGCGCAAAACCGCCGGGGCGAGTTCCGGGGTGGGGGAATGTTGCTTGGCGCGCCTGGGGTTTGGGTGGCCGATTTTTGCGAGGTGCCCGGCGGCGAGTTTTTCCGTGACGCGGACCGAGGCCCCCTGCCGGATCACCTGTTCGGCGAGCCATTTTTGCTCGTCGTGCGACTTGAGAGAGAGGAGGACTTTCGCGTGGCCCACGGAAATCCGGTCGTGCTTGAGAAGCGACTGGACGTCCGGGGCCAGGTCGAGGAGGCGCATCGCGTTGGCGATGGAGGCCCGGCTTTTTCCCACGCGTTTCGAAATGTCCTCCTGGGTGAGCCCGAAGTCGCGCGAGAGCCGCTGGTAAGCCGAGGCTTCCTCGATCGGGTTGAGCCCTTCGCGCTGGAGATTTTCGATGAGCGCCAGCTCGAGCACCTCCCGGTCGCTGGCTTCCCGGACAATGGCGGGAGCCTCGGCAAGACCGAGATGCCTGGCCGCGCGCCAGCGTCGCTCGCCGGCGATCAGCTCGTAATGGCCGTCGGCTTTGCGCACGATGAGCGGCTGGATGATCCCTCGCTCCCGGATGCTTTCGACCAGATCGTGGAGCTGGTCTGCGGGAAACTCGATGCGCGGCTGCAGCGGGCTGGGCACGATAAGATCCAGGCCCAGCTTCTGGACCCGTTCGCCGAGTTCCTCCGAGGGGGTCGGGTTGACCACGCGGGAGTTGATCAACGCGCTGAGTCCCTTGCCGAGTGCCTGCTTTGCCATGATTGGGTCCAACCTAAGCACTCGCTCCCATCCGCGACAAGCAGAAGGAGTGTATTTTGTCCCGCTTGCTGGTATTCCGTGAAGCGATGATAACGGGATTGCAAACTTGGGAGGACAAGCAGGCCAGGACCCCGCCGGAACAAATGGCCGTGGACGAGGCCCTGCTCCTGCTGGCGAAGTGTCCGGTCGTCCGGTTTTACCGCTGGGCGAGTCCCGCCGTCACGTTCGGATACGCGCAGAGATATTCGGATGTTCCCGCGGGAGCGGGGTGGGGGCCATCGGTCCGGCGCTGGACGGGAGGCGGGACGGTTTTTCACGGGGAGGATCTGACGATGTCGCTCGCCGTGCCGGGGACCCGGCATCTCGACCGGTTTCAGGCTGAAGGAGTTTATCGGTGGATTCACGGGGCCTTGTTGAACGCGATGGAAGCGGTTCTGCCCGGCGTGGTGCTCGCAAGGCCCGGGGATTGCCGCCCCGGCCCGGCTTGTTTTCAAAGCCCCGCGCTGAACGACATCCTCCACTGCGGGAAAAAAATTTGCGGGGGAGCGATGCGGCGGGGAAAGAACGGGTTTCTCTACCAGGGATCGATCCACGGAAAATTCTCCACCGCGTCTTTGGCGCAATCGCTCGGCGGATCGTCCGCCTGTTTTGAACCCGCCGGGGAACTTCTGGACACCGCAGCGGTTCTCGCGGGAGAGAAGTATGGGACGCGCGCCTGGAACCAGATGCGCTGAGCCGGAATCCGTCGGGCTCTTCTTGACTGTGGGGCGACCGTCCCGGTTGCCTGGGAAAAACACCAGGCGGGTTCATGCTCACAAGTTGTTCGCACAGCATTAAGCAACACGAGCGCAGGGGGATATTTATAATATCATATAATATATGTAGTATATAATTGAATGGTGGGCGAAATGAAATCTCACCGATTGCCGCTGTTTGACTTGAGGAGTGCCGGGACGATGATTCCAAGGGCCGTTGCGAGTTTCTGCCGGGCAACCCGCGCGTTGCCCACGAGTTTCGCGAACTGTGGAGCTTGGGATGGGTGTTTGAACAGATGGTGAAAGATGGCCACCGGATCGGGCCTTCCTGTCGCGGGATCGAGCAGCACGGATCCCGGCAATGGGATTTCTTGTTCGAGCGTGTCGCTGATCGCCCGGACGGACAACATGGGGATGCCGGCATCGAGACAGACCCGGTAGAGGTGCTCGGACTCCAAATCGACGGCAAGAGCTCGCGAACTTTCCCCCAGGGTTTTTTTGGCGGCGACGGTTTCAAGAATCTCCGGGACAGTAATGGTCGGTCCCGCCCGAAAATCGCAGTGAGGTGGAATGGCGCGGACGATCTGGGGGTCGGAAAAGTTTTCTCCGACCACGATCGTCCCCAATTCGAGTCCGGGCTGCAGGGCGCCCGAGAATCCCGCCGAGACAATGGCCTCAGGCCTGGCCTTCTCGATCATTCGCCGCAAAGCGGGGCCGGACCGCCGACCTGCGACTCCCAGGGTCCATACGGAGACACAGAGTTGGCGGGATTGCATGGCCTGGAACCCCGCGCTTTCAAACTCGAGGGCAAAAACGGTTGCGATCATGGCGCGGGAAACACCAGCTCATACAACCTCCTGATGCCAAGAACGGCCAAAGCCAGGGGAACCGCCAGCGCGACCAGCGCGATGGCAACCATCTGGACGACCTGAAAATTCACCCGAAAAGCGGTTTTGTGACGATTCATTTGGAAGGCCGGAATATGGGGCAACCACCCGTTTCCCACAAGATCGGACAACGCGGGATTGACCGTTTCCCTCCTCTGCCCGATATTCCCGCTCCTTCTGATGTCCATAAAAAACACCCGCAACTTCTGCATCATTGCGCACATCGACCACGGCAAGACCACCCTGTCCGACCGGCTGCTGGAGTTTACCGGCACGATCCAAAAACGCGAGGCCCAGGAGCAGATGCTTGACGCGATGGACTTGGAGCGCGAACGGGGCATCACCATCAAGGCCCATCCGATCGCCATGGAATACCGGGCGAAAAACGGCAGCCAATACCGGCTCAACCTTTCGGACACCCCCGGCCACGTGGACTTTTCCTACGAGGTCTCCCGCTCGCTGGCCGCGTGCGAAGGGGCACTGCTGATCGTCGATGCCGCCCAGGGCGTCGAGGCGCAGACCGTCGCCAACGTCCATCTGGCGGAAAAACAAGGGCTCAAACTCATTCCCGTCATCAACAAGATCGACCTTCCGAACGCGGATGTCGAAACGGCAAAAAGGCAACTGGAGGACATCCTCGCGATCCCCGCCGAGGAGGCCATTCTCGCAAGCGCCAAGGCGGGCATCGGCATCGGGGACATTTTGGAGGCGATCATCGAACGGATCCCGGCCCCTTCGGGAAAATCGGACGCCAGACTCCAGGCGCTCACCTTCGACTCGACTTTCGACACCTACAGGGGGGTTGTCATCTATACCCGCGTGATGGAGGGCACGGTCAAGGCCGGCGACGCGGTCAAACTGATGTCCACCAACGCCACCTACGATGTCAAGGAGGTCGGAGTCTTCAAACCCCAGCAACCCAAGTTTTTTCCCCGGGAAAAATTGCAGGCGGGAGACATCGGCTATGTGATCGCCAACATCAAGACCAGCTCGGAGGTCAAGGTCGGCGACACGCTCACCGGCGCAAGAAATCCGGCGGACTCCCCCCTGCCGGGATTTCAGGTGGTTCAACCGATGGTCTTCAGCGGGATTTACCCGATCAACACCGCAGACTTCGAAAAACTCAAAGCGGCCATGGGAAAGCTCCAGCTCAATGACGCCGCGTTTCATTACATGTCGGAATCGAGCGCCGCGCTCGGCTTCGGCTTTCGTTGCGGCTTTCTCGGGCTGCTCCACATGGAAATCATCTTGGAACGCCTCCGGCGGGAGTTCGATATGGATATCATTGCCACGTATCCGTCCGTTATTTACGAGATCGTTCGCACGAATGGCGAAATCCTGAAAATTGACAACCCGGAGCAGCTCCCCGACTTCAGCGTCATCGAGGAAATCCGTGAGCCGATCGTCAACTGCTTCATCATGATCCCCAACGAATACATCTCGCCCATGTTGCAGCTCATCATGGAAAAACGGGGGGAAATCAAGCATACGGAGTCGCTCGACACCAAGAGGGTCATGCTGACAACCGAACTCCCTCTGAATGAGATTCTTGTGGATTTCGTTGACAAATTGAAGTCCATTACGCGCGGGTATGGTTCCATGGACTACGAGCATGGCGGATACCGCGCCAGCAAGCTGGTGAAGCTGGATATGCTCGTCAATGGCGAACCCATCGACGCCTTCAGCAGTATCGTTCATCGCGACAAGGCCGAGGCCCGGGGCCGGGCCTTGGCCACCAAACTCAAAGAGGTGATCCCTACCCAACTCTACCAAGTCGCCATTCAGGCAGCTATCGGTGGAAAAATTATCGCTCGTGAGAGCGTCAGCGCTCTTCGCAAGAATGTTACGGCAAAATGTTACGGTGGAGACATCACCAGAAAACGAAAGCTTCTTGAGAAACAAAAAGAAGGTAAAAAGCGAATGAAAGCTATTGGAACTGTGAATATTCCACAGGAAGCATTTATTGAGGTTCTAAAAACAGGATAGCACGAATTCGCTGGAAACACTTCTAATTTCGCGTAGATTGCGAATAAAGCGAATTTCGCGTTTTCTTGAAAGGCATTCAAATATATACTTTTTATTAGTAATAAATATATATAACACAATAATAAGAAATGTTTTTTATAACTCCAAGATACATAAAAGAGGCCAAACATTATCTGCACGGTGCAAGGAAATTCTTGAGCTACAAGAGAGATGTTTTGCAGAGGGACCAAATTGAGAAAGTGGAAGCACGGGTCCGTGAACTCCAGGAAGCGATGCGCGAGAAGCGATGTGAACCGGTGCATGAGGCAATCCAGGAATTGGACGCTCTGATCGGGAAGATCTCGCCTCCCCCCAAGGACGCCGGATGGCGGGAGAATATTGAAGTTTTTCTGGTCGCCATCGTCATCGCCGCAGGAATCAAAGCCTACATTTTGCAGCCCTTTCGAATTCCGACCGGTTCGATGCAGCCGACGCTTTTCGGGATTGTCGGCACCCCCACGAACACCCCTCCCCCGAACCTGCTCGTGAGGGCGTTTGAATTTGTCTGCTTCGGCCGACACTATATCGATTTGAAGGCCCGGGAGTCGGACGTTGTCATGGGCCTCAAAGAGCGCACCTACGCGAACTTTTTTACCTTCACCGAGATCGTTTTCCGCCACGGGTCCTACACGCTTTTTGTGCCGAGAGAGCCCCTGGCCAGATATTTCAATGTTCGCCCGGGACGGGAATATCAGGCGGGCGAGACGATCGCCTGCGGGCACATGGACACGGGCGATCAGGTTTTTGTCGACAAGGTCAGCTACAATTTTGCGAAGCCTGCCGCCGGGGACGTTTTTGTTTTCAAAACGACCGGCATCTCGAAAATCGAATCTGGCCTGGATCCTGCTATGGGCTCCCAGCACTACATCAAGCGGTTGGCGGGCATGCCCGGACAAACCCTGCGGATCGATCCCCCACGGCTGTTTGTGGACGGGAAAGTGCCCGGGCAATTTGTTTTCCGACGTGTGATGGGCGAAAAAGATGGATACAACGGATATTCCAACGGCCCTGAGGGAGGAGGAAGTTTCACCTATCTGGGCTCGCCGACCGAAACCTACAAGGTTCCCTCCGACGGCTATTTTGCCCTGGGTGACAACAGCTACCACTCGAGGGACAGCCGCGATTGGGGATCGGTGCCCGAACGAAACGTCGCCGGACGGGGGATTTTCGTTTATTGGCCATTTACCAAACGCTGGGGGCTCATCAGATGATCAGATGGAATCGAGGGTCCCCTCTCCGCCTTTCCATCGATCCCACCGGCTCCTCCCTGCACCGGCAACAAAAAATATGCGTTCTGGAGTGGATTGCCTCGGGGCAGATGCGCTAGGATGCCGCACGCGGATGTATTTTCGATCCATTTATTGAGCTGAACAAAACCTGAAACCATGAGCGAAAAAGCCACTTTTACCTACGCCGGAAAATCCACGGAACTGCCTGTCACGATCGGCAGCGAAAACGAGGGGGGCGTTGATATTTCCAAACTGCGCGACCAGACAGGGCTGATCACCTACGACGATGGCTTTCGGAACACCGGCTCCTGCACCAGCGACATCACGTTCATCGACGGCGAGGAAGGCATCCTTCGCTACCGGGGATATCCGATCGAGGAACTCGCGGAAAAGAGCACCTTCATCGAAGTGGCCTGGCTGCTGATTTACGGAAACCTCCCGACCCGCGCCGAACTCCGGTCTTTTTCCGACATGTTCACGGAATACCAGGTCCTCCACGAGGACATGAAATACCACTTCGAAGGATTTCCCCCGAACGCCCATCCGATGGCGATTCTTTCCTCGATGATCAATGCCTGCGGATGCTTCACGCGGGAGTTGACGGGGCCGTATGACCCCACAAAATTCAAACGCCATTCCGCCCGCCTGATATCCCAGGTCCGGACGATCGCCGCGTTCGCCTACCGCAAATCGCTCGGGCTCCCGATCGTCTATCCCAAGCCGGAATACAAATACACCGCGAATTTCCTGCACATGATGTTCTCGATGCCCTACGGGGACGTCGAACTCGAGCCCGAGGCCGTCTCCGCCCTCGACCAGATTTTCCTCCTCCATGCGGATCACGAGCAGAACTGCTCGACCTCAACCGTGCGGATGGTGGCATCCAGCCGCGCGAATATTTTCGCCAGTGCCGCCGCCGGTGTCTGCGCTCTCTGGGGGCCGCTTCATGGGGGGGCCAACCAGGCGGTCCTGGACATGCTCGCCCGGATCAGGAGTGAAGGGGATGACGGCTCCAAGTTTCTTGAAGACGTGAAATCCAAGGAGGGGGGGAAGCGGCTCATGGGGTTCGGTCACGCCGTTTACAAACACTACGACCCCCGTGCCAAGATCATCAAAGCCAGTTGCGACAAGCTTCTGGCCCGCCTCAAAAAAAGCGACCCGCTCCTGGACATCGCCTTGAAACTCGAGGAAACCGCATTGAAGGACCCCTACTTCCTGGAGCGAAAACTTTACCCGAACGTGGACTTCTACAGCGGGATCATCATGCGCGCGCTCGGAATCCCCACGGAAATGTTCACCGTGATGTTCGCCATCGGGCGCATGCCGGGATGGATTGCGAATTTCAAAGAGGTCATGGACGATCCCAAATCGCGCATTTACCGTCCGCGTCAGATTTACACGGGGCCGACCATGCGGAGCTACGTGCCCCTCGACCAGCGCTAAGGATCTGTATTTCTTTACAGCTCCCAAGCTGTTTAGTTGAGCGGGTTGTCGTCCGTGAGGCCCGTCCCTTTTTTGTCGGGGTCGAAATTGAGGACGAGCATTTCCGGGAGTGCCAGCGACTCGACCTCCTTGAGCTCTTCCGCGCTGCTCTTCATGAATGCCGCCAGCTCCGTCTGGAGGCTGAGCGTCTTGTGGGTGTTCCTTGCGGCCACGATCGAGAACCCGATGCGCTTGTTCGCCGCGATCAGTTTTTTCCGTTGGTTCTCGAGGTTTTGAATCGTCCAGCTGGCACCCTGGATGGTTTCCTTGCACGTCTTGATATTCAGGCCGAGGGCCGCCGACCCCTGGGCATTTTCCAGCGCCTCTTTCGAGAGCAGGGCATCCTGCGCCTCGCGGATCGTCTTGTCCGCCTCGGCGATGATCGACTTCGCATACGGGATGTGCACCGCCTCGATTTTATCCATGTAATTCCTCTGGATCTTGTCGAGCGCCATCAGGAGCACGGTGTATGTCGCATAATACTTCCGGGCGAGGTTCTTGTCCGGCTGCGCGAGCACCATGAGTTCCAGCTCCTTGGTCATGGTCTGGATGCTTCGGAAACTCTGGGCGAGCCCGATGATGTCGTTCCTGTCGGGGGCCGCGCACAGGTTTTTGACGCCCTGCGCGTCGACCGGGAACCCCTGGCGCTGGAGGGCCTGCGCGATCCTCCCAGCGAGTTCGTTGTTCTCCGCCGTTGCGTCCTGGATTTGCTTGTTCGCCTCCTTCGTGGACTCCAGGCTGCGGGCTTTCGAGTGGGCGATCGCCTCGGCAGCTGCGGGGTTGCTGGACTTCATGTCCGCCACATCGGAATCCGAGACCTTCGCGAGTTCCTCGCTGTTCGCGATGCGTTTTCTGGAAAAGCTGATGATCTCGTCGTTCTCGCGGTAGGTTTTGATCAGGGCGTAGAGTTCCGAGCTGCCGAGTTCCACGGCCAGCGCCTCGAGCATCTGGGAGATGGTGTTCTCGTTCGAAAGCCGGTCCTCGCGCAGCAGCGAGCGCTCGGGGAGCATGGCGTTGCGGTCGAGGCGTTCGGCCAGTTGCTGGGCCAGCTTGATTTTCTCCGGGTTCGGCACCTCTGTCTGGGGAGGTTCGGGCAGTAGCTCGACCGTCGTCCCGTTCGGTTTCGTGACCGTCACCGATTGCCGGACCCATGAAGTTGCCCAACCGCCGCTGATCAGTCGCGGGAGGAGGCCGGTTTGATAGAGCGGGTATCCGAGCCCGACGGCCAGGAGGGCGAGGATCCCGACCACCGACAGGGCCGATGTGCGCGCCCCCCCACGCAACCGCTCACGCGACGGTTTTATGCGTGCCATCGCAAAACGGCTGGTTGGCGGACTGCTTGCACTGGCAGAGCCAGGCGGGCCCGGTCTTCTCGGCGGTAAATTTCACGGGCGCAAACCCGCTGCCTTTGTGGGTGCCATCACAGAACGGCTGCGAGGCGGAGAGCCCGCAGGCGCAATACCAATAGTCTTTCCCGGCTTCCAATTCCACCTTGGCCGGAAACTTTGCGGCGACGTGTGCGCTCATGCCCGGGATTGTCTCCCAAGATCCCGGAAACCGAAAGGAAAAAAATTCAGCAGAGCAACTCCCTCAACTCCCCCACCCTCCGGGAAAAGAGGTCGAGCGCGGCCTGCACGGCGGCCGGGCCTCCCATGTCCACCCCTGCTGCCGCGAGGGTTTCGATCGGATACCGGCTCCCCCCGCTTTTCAGAAAATCCAGGAACCCCGAAGGGTCTCCGGATTCCAGGACCCGGGCGGCAAGGGCGGCTGCGGCCGAGATGCCGGTCGCATATTTGTAAACGTAAAACGCGTTGTAAAAGTGCGGGATCCGGAGGCACTCGAGCTCGAGTTCGGGGTCGATGGCGAACTGCGGCCCGAAATAATCGGCGAGCAGCCTGCGGTAGATGCGCTGAAAGGCATCGAGCGTCAGCGCTTCGCCGGCCTCCTCGGCTGCATGGATGTCCCGCTCGAACTCCGCGAACATCGTCTGCCGGTAGAGCGTGCCCCGCAGGTCGTCGATCTGGCGGTTGAGGATGTAGGCCCGTGTTTTCCTGTCGCCGGTGGTTTCCAGCAGGCGCTCGGTGAGAAGGATCTCGTTGAACGTCGAGGCCACCTCGGCGAGGAAGATCGGATAGTGGAAATTCTGGAATGGCTGCCCCCGCCGGGAATACCACGTGTGCATCGAATGCCCGGCCTCGTGCGCCAGGGTGTAGACGTCGGAAAAAACGTCCGATTTGTAGTTCATCATGATGTAGGGCGGGCTGGTGTAGGTGCCGGAGGAAAAGGCCCCGCTGCGCTTGCCCTTGTTCTCGTAGCGATCGCACCAGCGCCCCTCGCGAAGGCCCTGCCCCAAGACCCCGACGTATTCCCCGCCGAGCGGCGCGACGGCCTCCAGAACCCGCTCCACGGCCTGGTCCCACGGCACGTCGGCCTGGACGTTGTCCACCATCGGAACATACGTGTCGAAGTGGTGGATTTCGTCGAGCCCGAGGACCTGGCGCCGCAGCTCGAAGTAATCGAACAACGCCCCCAGGTTTTTTCGCACCGTCGAGATCAGGCCGTCGTAAACACCGGTCGGCACGTCATCCCCGAACAGCGCGGCCTCGCGGGCGGATGCGTAATTTCTCGCACGGGCCTGGAAGACATCGCTCCGCACCGAACTCGTCAGGCTCGCGGCCAGGGTGAACCGGTGGTCGGAAAACTCGGCGTAAAACTGGTGGAACGCCGCGCGCCTGACCGCCGGGTCGCGCTGCTGGAGAAACGACGAAAACGAGCTCTGCGTCAGCTCGCGTTCGTGGCCGTTCCCGTCGCGCAGCCTCCCGAACTTCATGTCCACATTCGTGAGCTGGGAAAAAATTTCGCCCTGGCTGCGGAGCGCGGACGAGCCGAGGGCCATGAGCCGTTCCTCGGACGCGCCCAGCGTGTGGGCGCGCAGCCGTCGCAGCTTGCGCAGCGGGACGGTCCACTCGCCCAGGACCGCCGAGGCGAGATACGCTTCGAACTTTTCATCCGGCAGCGACTGGATCTCCGGGGAGAGAAACGAGAGGGCCTCGGCGACCCGCACGAGCAGGCTTTCCAGGCGCGCCTCGCGGTCGAGTGCCTGCGCGTCCGAGCTGTCTTCGCTCACCCGCAGCGAGGCGAACTGGTTGAGGCGTTCGATTCTCATCTCGACCGATTTTTCGAATTCCAGGCACTCGGCCAACACCCCGGCCGATTCCCCCAGCCTGCCGCGGAAACGCCCGGCGCCGGGGAATTCTTTCACCAGGATACCGAAGTCCTCCTCCCAGGCCGCATCGGAGGGATAGAGCGGGGCGAGATCCCAGGTGTCGGAGACTGCGACTTCGGAGCGGAGCGGAATATTGGACATGGCTGCGGAGCATACGCACATCCCGGCCCGGCTGCAAACCGCAGCCTGTCTCCCAAATCCACGCGTCACGCCAACGATGGGAGGGAAAACCTTTGCCATGCCCGCTTCCCAGCAGCCTCCCGGCTGCCAGTGGTGTGTGAGCCCATTTATTACGGCTCAGACGGAGCTTCGCCCTCCCAGGACGGAGCTTCGCCCCTCCCTCGCGTTATCGATTTGGGTGTCTGGGGGGGCACTTTTCAGCCGTCAGTGATCCCCGCCAGCCACTCGTGGAGGACGACGGCCTCGGCCGGCTGCGACCTCAAGGCCACGTATTGGTCGGGCCGGACGAGATAAAACGACGGCTGCTCGACCCCGAACCTTTTGTGGGCGCTGACATCCGGGTCCAGCAGCCAGTCTGCCGCAGGAGGATTTTCCCCGTGCCAGATGCTGATCGTGCGGACGAGCCCGCCGTAGCCCGCCGCGACAAGCCGCACCGACCCCAGCCGGTCCACGTCGCGGTAGATCGGCTTCCTGCCGGAAAAAAGGACCAGCGTGAACAAGGGCGAACGCATTTCGCGGAACAGGGAGATTTTTTTCCCCTCCCGAAAAACGGATGCCTCGCGCGGGCGGGAGCCGGGCGCAAACCCGTGCGGGCGCCAGTCCTCGTGCCAGTGCCGGTCATCGGACACGAGGTTCCCCGGACCATAGGAAATATCGAGGCCGGAGAGCGTGCGGACGACCGATTTTTTGACGGCCTTCGAATGCCCCGCGAGGCGGACGATCCGGTCCCGCACGATTTGGGCGAGCGGGTTTTTCAGGGAATTCGAGCGGATCATCCGACCGGATTCTCTCAGGACTTTTTCGGCCACCGGGGACCTCTCGGCGTGATAGGAGTCGAGCACGATGTCCTCCCGCCCGTGCCCGGCGGAGACGAATGCGAATTTCCAGGCGAGGTTGAAGGCGTCCTGCATCCCCGTGTTCATCCCCTGCCCGCCTGCGGGGCTGTGGATATGGGCGGCATCGCCGGCGAGGAAGACCCTCCCGTGCCGGTAGCGCGCGGCCTTGCGTTCGCTGACGCGGAATTTCGACAGCCATGTCGGATTTCCGAGGACCCACCCCCCCGGCCCGCGGTGGTCGAGAAGGGACTGGATCTCGGAAAGCGACGGCTCGGCCTCCGGGCTGCCGGGTTCCCGCGTCGCGATGATGCGCCAAACATTTTTCCGCACGGGAAATATGGCGAGAAGCCCCTGGGAAGGCCAAAAAATGTGCACGAACCCGGCGTCGATTTTCCCCTCGATCTCCGCGTCGCAGAGAACGAAAAGATCCCCGAGTGCGGTCCCTTCGAATTCCGCGCCGACCAGATGCCGGACCGTGCTGTGCGCCCCGTCGCAGGCCGCCACCCAGCGGAACGTCTCCGGAGTGACCCCGGACCCCGCCCGCCGCAAACCCGCCTCAACCCCGGTTGCCGATTGAACCAGCGAAACCAGCTCGGTCCCCCGCTCGACCGCGACGCCGGCCGTCTCCAGCTTTTCCCCGAGGATCGCCTCGGACTCGGATTGAGGCAGCAGCAGCATCTCCGGAAACGGGGTGTCCAAACCGAACCCTGCCGGCACCTCAATCAGCGGCCGCTTGCCCCGTGAAATGCGCACCCCTTTTCCGTGGATCGACCGACGCAAAAATTCGTCCGCCACCCCCAAGACATCGAGCGTCTCCTGCGCGGCGCTCCAGACTGCCAGCGCCTTCGAAAGCCCGGACGGGGCCGGAAGCTTCTCGACGAGACGGAACGAAACCCCGAACTGCCGACACGCCAGCGCCATCGTCAGCCCCACCGGCCCCGCCCCGACAATCAGCAGATCGCTCATGCGCTCAAACCCATCGTGGGAAATGCGGCCCGCGTCAATTTCAGAATGGTTTTTGACAGGATTCTTCCGGAAGAAGGGCCGGGAAAGATTCGCCTGCGGCCTCCCATTTCCTCGCCACGACCGTGTAGATCGCCGGCACGATAAAGAGGGTGAAGGCCGTTCCGATGATCATGCCGGTGACGAGGACGATGCCGATGCTGTTGCGGGCCCCGGCACCGGGGCCGCTGGCGATAACGAGCGGGAGATGCCCCATGACGGTGGCGGCGGTGGTCATGAGGATCGGGCGGAGGCGGGTGGCGGCGGCCTTCGTGATCGCCTCGAATTTTCCGAGCCCGGTCCGCTGGAGGACGTTGGCGAACTCGACGATGAGGATGCCGTTTTTCGCGATCAGCCCGACGAGGGTCACGAGACCGACCTGGCTGTAGATGTTGACGGTCGTGAACCCGAGAAACGTGAAGAGCAGCGCTCCCGAGAGGGCGAGCGGCACCGAGCCGAAGAGGATGATGAACGGGTCCCGGAAGCTTTCGAACTGCGCAGCGAGGACGAGGAAGATCAGGATGAAGGAAAGCATCATGGTGAGGACGAGCTTGTTTCCCTCCTTGCGCAACTGCCGGGATTGCCCGGCATAGTCGACCGTGAACCCGGGTGGCAGGATTTTCGCGGCTTCGGTCTCGAGCACCTTCAGGGCGGCATCCAGCGGGACCCCGGGAGGGATGGCCCCCTGGATGGTCACGGAGTTGAGCTGCTGGAAGCGCAGGATGCTGCGGGGTTCGGTCGTGGTCTTCGTGGTGGCGAACGTCGAGAGTTTGACGAGTTTTCCGTCGGTCGCCCGCACGTAGAGATCCTTCATTTGGTCCGCCGTGAGGCGCTCGTTTCGCTTCACCTGCGGGATGACTTTGTAGCTCCGGCCCTGGATGCTGAAGCGGTTGACAAAATCCCCGCCGAGGAGGGTGGAAAGATCGGCGCCGATCCGGCGGAGGTCGAGCCCCTGGGAGGCCACCTTGTCCCGGTCGAAGACGATCTCCGCCTGCGGCTGGTCGAATTTCAAATCCGTGTCGGCGAACATGAACATTCCGCTCCCGAAGGCGGTGGCCACGAGCTTCTGCGCGAACTCGACGAGTTCTTTCGGCTCCGCCGTGGACGCGATGACGATCTCCACATCGAAGTTGCTTCCCCCGGGAAGCGGCGGAGGGGTGACGGGGATGATGCGGACTCCCGGCATCTGGGCGGTCAGCGGGAAGAGGGCGTTCGCGATTTTCTCGGTGGTGCGCTTGCGCTCGCTCCACGGCTTGGTCACCATCCCGGCAAACCCGAACGCCGGGTTGATGATCTGGAATGTGGCAGCGCACTCCGGCTGCGTGCGAAAAAGATCATGGAGGTTGCCTGCGAAGAGGGCCGCCTGGTCGAGCGTGGCATTCGCCGGGGTCTGCACGATCCCGAAGACGACCCCCTGGTCTTCCTTCGGGGCCAGCTCCTTCATGCTGAACATCCAGAACGGCAGGATCAAAAAAACCACAGCGCCCGCGACGGACAGGACCATCCACCGGTTCCGGAGCGTCGCGGCAAGCACCGAGGAATAGTTGTCGCGCAGCCAGGCAAACCGGCGGTTGATCCACCCTGCAAATCCCCGGACGTCGTCGCCGGGGCGCAACAGCCGCGACGACATCATCGGCGAAAGGGTCAGGGCCACGACGCCGGATACCAGCACCGCGCCCGCGAGCGTGAAGGCGAATTCCCGGAACAGCGCGCCCGTCAAGCCGCCCTGGATGCCGATCGGCGTGTAAACCGCCGCGAGGGTGATCGTCATCGCCACGATCGGGCCGACCAGCTCGCGGGCCCCGAGGAGCGCCGCCTTGAGCGCGTTCCGCCCCTCCTGCATGTGGCGTTCGACATTTTCCACGACCACGATCGCATCGTCGACGACGAGGCCCACGGAAAGGACGATGGCCAGCAGCGTGAGCAGGTTGACCGTGAATCCGAGCACCAGCATCAGCAGCACCGCGCCGACCAGGGAAATCGGAATGGCCGCGATCGGGACGATGACCGCGCGCAACGATCCCATGAACAGGAAGATGACCAGCATCACGATGACGAGCGTCTCGGCGAGGGTCTTGACGACCTCGTGGATCGCGTCGTTGATGTAGACCGTCGAATCGTAGGGGACGCCGAGCCTGATTCCCGACGGCATCGCTTTTTCGATTCCCGGGAGCGCTTCGCGGACCGTGCGGATCACGTCCAGCGAGTTGGCGGTGGGCAGGACCCAGATGCCCATGAACGTGGCCGTCTGCCCGTTGAAGCGGACCTCGGAGTTGTAGTCCTCGGCACCGAGGACGACATCCGCGATCTCGCCGAGGCGGACGATCGTCCCGTCCGCCTGCTTGATCGCCAGCCTGCGGAACTCTTCCGCCGTTTTGAGGTTGGTGTTGGCGACGAGGTTGACCGAGATCATCGAGCCTTTCGTGCTTCCGACTGCGGAGAGGTAGTTGTTCGCCTGCAGCGCCTCCCGCACGTCGGTCGGGGAAATGTTCAAGGCGGCCATGCGGTCGGGCTTGAGCCAGACCCTCATCGCGAATGTCCGGTCCCCCAAAATCTCCGCACGCTGGACGCCGTTGATGGCCGAAAGCTTCGGCTGGACGACGCGCGTCAGGTAATCCGTGATCTGGTTGGCGTCGAGATCGCCCGAGTAAAAGCCGAGATACATCGCGGCGAACTCGTTGTCCGCCGTTTCGAGTTCGATGACCGGGGCCTGGGCCTCGGGAGGGAGGTCGTTCCGGACCTGCGCCACCTTGGCCTGGACCTGCGTGAGGGCGGCGTTGGCGTCGTAGTTGAGCTTCAGGTGGACCTTGATCGAACTGAGCCCCTGCGAGCTCGTGGAGTCGAGGTAATCGATCCCGTCGGCGCTCGCGATGACCCGCTCGAGCGGCGTCGTGATGTAGCCCCGGACAAGATCCGCGCTCGCGCCGATATACGCGGTTTTCACCGTGATCACGGCCACATCGCTGCGGGGATACTGGCGGACCGTGAGGACCCGGATGGCGACAAGCCCGCCGAGCAGGATCAGGAGGTTGATCACGAGCGCCAGCACCGGACGCCGGATAAAAAGATCGGTGAACGCCATGTCAGCGGTCCTCGGTCTGCGGCACCAGATCGTCCGGCGGCCGGAGCTGGTTGTTCACCTGGACGGGCGCTTTCGGGCGGAGCTTGAAGATGCCGGACGAGGCGATCTGCTCGCCGGCCTGGATGCCGGAGAGGACCTCGACCTGGTCGCCCCGGGATTCGCCCAGCTTGACGAAATGCTGGTCGACGCCGGTGAATTTCCTCCCCGGCTTTTCGTCCTCCATTTCCTTGACGACAAAAACCGAGTCCCCATACGGCGCGTAGCTGATCGCGGTGGCGGGAACGGCCAGCACAGGCTTCGTGCCGGGGAGGACCACCTCCACGCCGACATACATCCCCGGCCGGAGAAAGCCGTCCGGATTTTCCAGCGTCGCCTGCACGAGAAAATTCCTCGTCGCCTCGTCGACAACCGAGTTCACGGCGGTGACCTTCCCCCCGAACACCTTCGCGCCCGCCCCCGATGTCGCGACCTTCACCTCGCTCCCGGGGTGCGCGTCCGCCAGGTTCTGCTGCGGCAAACTGAAATTCGCGTAAACCGGGCTCATCGATTGGAACGGCACGATCTCCTGGCCCGGCTGAAGGTATTCTCCGTCGTTGACCATCCGGATCCCCGCCATCCCGTCAAACGGGGCCCGGATGGTTTTCTTTTCGATGACGGCGCTGATTTCCTGGCACTTCGCCTGCGCCTGCAAATATTCCGCCGCCGTCGCGTCGTAGTCCGACTGCGAGGAGACCCGCTTGTCGAGAAGCCCCTTGAACCTGCGGAGATTCGCTTCCGCGAGCTGCTGGCGCGCCTGGGCCGCGCGGAGCTGGGCCTGCTCCTCGGAGATGTCCTGTTGGACCAGCAGGTCCCCCTTCCGCATTTTTGCCCCGGACTCGAACCCGATCGACTCGACATTTCCCGCGAGATCGGCGCGGATCGTCAGCCCGTTCACCGGTTTGATGGTGCCCACGGCGGTGAGGCTCCCCGGCCACTCCTGCTCCCGCACCACGACCGTCGTGATCGCTTCCGGCGGCATCGCGTGGGCCATGTGGCCCGCGATCGCGGCCTGGATTTGAAAATATTTGAACGCCCCGAGCCCGGCGATGACAGCCAGAATCCCTGTGACGGTGGCAACCCATTTTCCCGCCGTGGAACCAGATGTTCCCGGGGCTGATGTTTCCGACTGCTTCGTGTGCATGGTTTTACCGGGTGATGACTGCATGGGGGGCCGGATTTTTGCAAGGCGGGAAATTTTGCATGGTCAGACATCCTGATGTCACCCGGAGAAAATGGTGGAGCGAAGAGCGGCGCATCGGGCTTGCAGGCGTTTTTGCAGAGATCACCACCGGCAGAATATTTGAATCGTGGACCTTTCCGCCTTCCGCTTCGAATTCAGTCCTGCATTTTGACGAGGCATTCCTGGAGGAAGCCGTAGAAGCTGATCTGGAAGAGGGAGAGCGAGCGGGGGTCGGCGGTGTCCGGGGAAATTTCCTCGGCCAGGTCTTTTTCTCCGAAATGGTTCTCCTCGGCGATGGCGAGCCTGGCCTGGTTGAGGGTGCTGAGCCACGAATCCATGTGGTGTGGCGGAATCCGCATCGAGAATATTTCCCCGGTCTCGGAGGCTGCCCGGAGGTCTGCCAGCACGACCTCACGGGCGGAGAGAAAGGTTTCCCGGAGTTCGGGTTGAACGAGAGCCTTCCAATCTTCGGCAAGGGTCTCATCCGGCGCCGGGGCCGGATAGAACCTGTTTTCCACGCGGGGATCGCCGGAGGCGGCCCGGAGAGGGGCGGCATTCAACAGATCGAAAAGGAACGGGGGGATTTCTTCGAGATCGAGTGCGCCTTCTTCTGTCGCGGTGAGTTTCATTTATTTCCAGAACATTGCACTGCGGAGTTCAGGCACGGAGAAAACTCAACCTCATGCCGACACAGGTTTTATCGCGTGTGATTTCCGTCATTTTTCTCCGGGTTCTCCGCGCTCTCCGTGGTTCAATGGTTTTTTAATCCTGCGGGGCGGGTTCGAGGGTGGCGAGGAGGAGGTGGGAGTGGAGTTGCTGCACGTAGAATTCCGCTTTTTCGCGGTCGCCGGTCCAGACGATCGAGCGGCCCTTGTGGTGGACTTCAAGCATGTGCATCCGGGCTTTGTCCTTGGGAAAGCCCAGGACTTTTCTGAAGACGAGCGCGACGTAGCTCATGAGGTTGACCGGGTCGTTGTGGACCACCACGTTCCACGGTGCAGCCAGCCCGGTTTTCTCGCGCGTCTCGGTTTCAGGGATGTCAACGGCAGGCATTCCGGGGGATCAGGCGGCTCTGAGCAGGTGTGTTCCCGGAGGGATTTGCCGCAGGCAATCCTCGACGCATGCCCAGAACCTCGCGACAGGGGCCGCCCGCATTTCCAGAAACACCAGCGCGGAGACCGCCATCTGCGGCGGGATGTGAAAAACAGCCGCCCTTGCGGAGAGGACTGTCGCGATATGGCCCGAGGATTCCCCGGATTCCACGGCCGCGAAGTAGTGCTTGAGCGCGCGCTCGGCGGCCGGTGGACGAAAATCGCTGGCAACGAGGCGTCCGGCGGTGCGGCTGTCTCTGGCGGTCGGCCCCGCCAGCGCGGAATCGAGGCGGGTATCGACAGCGAGGAGTTCCCGGAATCCGAAATTGCTCGTCGCCAGGTGCGTGGCGGAGATGGCGGGCACCAGATGGTTCACCAGCACGGAACCGCACCACCGGGCCCGCAACGCTTCGTTCAGCGGCGAGGCCCGGTAGGTCATCACCCCCAGCCGGTCCATGCACGGAGCGCACATCCGTGCCGCCCGGAAAATTTCCGCGCGGATCGGATGGTCGTTGGATGGATCCAGCTCATGCACCGGGTCTGTTTAGCGTGAATCCCCCGCAGATGCCACGAAAGAAAAGAATGCTTTGTCGAAAACATTCCGTGGCAGGGGCACAACCGAAACGAAGTGAGCCATTGCCCATGCCACGGATGCCATTCGAAAAAACGCATGGAACCCGATGTTTTTCCGCCGGGCAAAAAAAGAAACTACCTGCGGCAGAAATACACGAATGCCGGCGGCAGATTCGCGAGGACTACGGGCGTCCTGCCGACTTCCCGAAAATGCCGGTCGAGCTTTTTGCGGAACGCGCGCCCCGCTTTCATCCGGTGGGGGCCGAAATACGCGAACGTCGCAAAAATCCCATCCGCCGAGATCGAGGAAGTGATCTCCTCGAGGAGGGTGTTTTGCAGGGAGTCGTCAAATGCCGCCCAGGGAAGCCCCGAGACGATGGAATCCGGATTCCCGAGACCCTTCAAATGGGCGGTGAGTTCGGTCGCACACCCGGCGACAACGCATGCCCCGGGAAATTTTTTCGAGACGGTTTTTGCCAATGCCGGGCACTTTTCCACAGCCAGGAAGCGGGCCTCCGAGCGGAGGTTTTTCAATATTGGCCCGGTGAACGCGCCGCTGCCGGGGCCGATTTCGAGCACGAATTCGGCGGAACGTACGCGTGCCGCCCGGATCATCATTCCAGCCAGGGCCGGAGAAGACGGCCACACGGCCCCCACCATGCCGGGGGATTTTAAAAACTCGCGAACGAAGCGGAGGGACACGGCTTAGCCCGGAAGGCCCTTGAGCATTTCCGCGTTGGTCGGATACTTGCGGATGAAAAACAGGAGCCGCTCGATCGCCTCGATGGGCTTGTGGCCGGCGAGGCCGCGGCGGATGACGTTGATTTTGTGCAGGTCTTCGGCGGAGATCAAAAGTTCCTCGCGGCGGGTGCCGGAGAGGAAGATGTCCACCGCCGGGTAAATCCTCTGGTCGCTGATCTTGCGGTCAAGGACGAGCTCCATGTTTCCCGTGCCCTTGAATTCCTGGAAGATCAGCTCGTCCATGCGGCTGTTCGTCTCGATGAGCGCGGTGGCCATGATGGTCAGCGATCCGGCTTCCTCGGTGTTCCGCGCCGACGCGAAGAGCTTGCGCGGGATTTCCAAGGCGCGGGCGTCGACGCCGCCGGACATCGTGCGTCCGCCTCCGCCCTGCGCGTTGTTGAACGCGCGGCCGATGCGGGTGAGGGAATCCATGAGGACAAAGACATCCTTGCCCATCTCGACGAGGCGCTTGGCGCGTTCGATGGCGAGCTGGGCGATGCGGGTGTGGGTCTTGATGTCGCAGTCGTTCGAGCTGGCCATGAGCTCCGCCGACGGCACGGTGCGGCGGATTTCGGTGACTTCTTCCGGGCGTTCGTCGACGAGGAGGATGATCAGCTTCATCTCCGTGTGGTTTTTGACCACGGCGTCGGCGATGTGCTGGAGGAGCGTGGTTTTTCCGGTGCGCGGCGGGGCCACGATCAGCCCTCGCTGGCCTTTTCCGACCGGCGTCATGAGATCCATGATGCGGGTTGTGTAGCGTTCGGGCACGGTCTCCAGGCGGATGCGTTTGTTCGGGTTGATCGTGGTGAGTTCCTCGAAGACGGGGAGATTCTGGAAGCTGTCGGGATCGGCTCCCTCGAGCTCGGTGAGCCGGAAGAGCTGAGGCCCGCGGCTGCCCCGGCGGGTTTCCCCGCGGATCCACATGCCGTCACGGAGCCCGTATTTGCGGACCACTTCCGGGGTGACGAAGATGTCGTTGTTTGACTGGGCGAAATTGCGGCGCGCTTCGCGGAGGAAGCCGAAGCCTTTTCCCGACACCTCGACGATTCCTTCCGCGTAGGTCGGGGGCGCGGGTGGCACCGGAGGCGCGGGTGCCTGGGACTGGGTCGCGCCGAGAACTCCGGAGCCAACGTCCGCCGGTGTCGCGTCCGGCACCGCACCAGACCCTTCGGGTGCAACAGGAAGGGGCGATGGCCGGACAGGAGCGGTATCTCCGGGCGGTTCCGGGTTGGATTCGTCTGCGGCGACGCGCCGCCGGGGAGGTCTGGCTGGGCGCGGGCGCCGCGCACGTGCCGGAGCTTTTGTATTGGGTTCCGTTTCTGGGGACTCCGCAGTGGAGGCGGACATTGTCGGTTCGTCGGTCATGGGTAAATTCGGTTGAGGAACGGCTCCTCGGAAACATCAAAAATTGGCGGGAACCAGGGTTTGTGGCCGGCCATGAAGTGATCTCTGTTGAATGGGCCTGTCCCCGGGAGGTTTCCCCATGAACAGACAAAAAAATAATACAATGTCTTGCGACGTTTGCGGGATTCGAAAATCGGGGTCCGGGGAAATTCCCGCCCCTGAATCGAACGACGCCGACCACTAAAGCGGCTGGCCCGGCAATTGTCAAACATATTTCTCCGGGACAGATTCGCAAAGTGGAGATGCCAAAGATTCCGGACATGCCGGATGGCCGATAGATTTTTTCGGAACCCCCCGAACTTGGCACGGGGGCTGCTTTACATCTCTTTGTTCTGGGGGGAACAGCAGGCCGTCGTGGCATTCGTCACGGCGGCCTGCAATTTTTCCGGTCCGGGAAACCGCATCGACGGCAAATCGGGGAAGTATGGGGCTCCGCCCGACCCGTGAAATACACGGGCTCACGCCGAAGTTCCCCTCCCTCACCTTCGCCGTTGCGCGCGGGATGCGCCCCACGACAACCGAATTTGATGCTGTCGAATTTGCTTGCCCAAATAATTGTTCCGGCCATATTGGGCAGCGTTCTTGCATTGATGCGCGCATCGCCCAATCGCATTCCCATGCAGGCGTCCGGCAGATTGCGAAATCTGGTCGGGTGCGGGGGAAAGGGGTGATGCGAATATCGCGGCGGGAGGTTTTTTTGTTCATGTCGGGCCGTGGCTCAGCTTGGTAGAGCGCCTGCCTCGGGTGCAGGAGGTCGCGGGTTCGAATCCCGCCGGCCCGATATTTTTCCGGACCGGTCCTGACCCGGCCCGGGTTCTCAGCGGCGATACGACCGCGGGGTTTTTCCGGTCACCCTGCGGAATTGGCGCGAAAAATAATTGCTGTCCTGGAACCCGCATCGAAACGCGATTTCCGTGACGGAGAGCTTCCCGTCCTCCCTCACGAGCATCTCCTCCGCCCTGCGGATTCTGCTTCGGATCACGTAGTCTGCAGGGGAAAATCCCGTCGCCGTTTTGAAATACCGCAAGAACGACCGCGGCGACATCGCCGCCTGCCCGGCCAATTCCCCCAAAGGAAACCGCCCGGTCGGATCCTGGTCGATCCTCGACAAAACCCGTCCCAGCCGCATGTCCAGACAGGACGATACGGCCCCATTTTTTCCGTAGTTCCGGGCCAGCAACCCGAGGAGGAGCATCAACCAGGATCTCGCAAGAAAATAGGCACCCTCCGTGCCATGCCGGATTTCCTCCTCAATGGCATCCACCCAGGCCGAGGCGGTTCCCAGGTCGGTGGAATTCAGCCGCAAGTGCCCGCGAAACTCCCCCGGACGCCAGCGCGCAAACTCGAAGGTGAAAAGCGGATGGTATCCGCTCAGGCCGCCCAGCTCTTTGGCAGCATCATCCAGCACATGCCTCCGGACCAGCACGTTCACCAGATGCAGGAACCTGGCGTCTTCGTAGGCATGGCTGCGTCCCCCGTGAATGACCAAGACATCCCCGGTCCGGATTTCATGCCGGATTTCCCCGGTTCCATGCACTCCCGAGCCCGATAGAACAAGAACGATTTCGACAAACTCGTGGCGGTGCGCCTGGACCGGAGGCTGGGCCCGCTGCCTGTTGATGCTCACTGGTGCCTGCGGATCGGGAAAATGCGATTTACTCCGAAGCAGGCAGGTTCTTGGCATGGCGTGATCGTGCTAATATTTGGCGAAATCATCAAGGATTTTTCATGGAGGTTCCGGCATCCTGATCTTCATGAACTCTCCCTTGGAAAAAGCCGGATGGATTTCCTCCCCGTTTGCCGGAGGCCCGCGCTCTCCCGCCCCGGCCCCCTATTTCCGCAAAACTTTCACCGTGGCGCGCGCGCTCAGATCGGCGAGGCTTACAATCACCGCCCTCGGGCTTTACGACGCAGAGATCAATGGCCGGACGGTGGGGGACCAGGTCTTCGCGCCGGGGTGGACCGATTACCGCGTCCGCGTCCCCTGTCAAACTTATGATGTCACGTCGCAACTCGAACCGGGCGAAAACGTGCTGGGAGCCGTTCTCGGCGACGGGTGGTATTGCGGCCAGGTTGCCTGGAAAGGGAGGCATCTGTATGGCGACCGACCCCGGCTCCTTGCCGCCTTGGAACTCGCCTACCGTGACGGAAGCCAGGAGATCATCGTCACCGATTCCTCCTGGAAAACCTCCACGGGTCCCGTGCTGCAAAACGATTTGCTGATGGGGGAAGATTACGATGCCCGCCTCGAGCTGGGGGCCTGGTCGCAGCCCGGATACGACGACAAGGCATGGCACCGGGTGCTCGTCGGAAATCCCGGTCCGCTCCCGGAAATCGTGGAGCCCCTCGGGCCGCCGGTGCGGCGGATCGAGGAAATCCAGCCGACCATCTGCCGCAACATTTCCGTCCAGGGCCACCATTGCCGCACCTACGATTTCCGGCAGAATTTTTCCGGGCGCGTCCGCATCCGGGTCAAGGCCGATGCGGGCACGGTCCTGACCATCCGCCATTCGGAGGTCCTCAACCCCGACGGCAGCCTTTACACCGAAAACCTGCGTTTGGCCAAAGCCACGGATTATTACACCTGCAAGGGGGGCGGAGAGGAAGTCTGGGAACCCCGCTTCACGTTTCATGGATTCCGCTACGCGGAGGTCGAATCCCCCGCTTCGCAAGCGGAGGATTTTCTCGGGGTGACCGGCATTGTCCTGCATTCGGACATCCGGCCCACCGGATACTTTTCCTGCTCGAACGGCCTGCTCAACCAGCTCCAGCACAACATTGTCTGGGGCCAGAAAAGCAACTTTCTGGAAGTCCCCACCGATTGTCCCCAGCGCGACGAGCGGCTGGGCTGGACCGGCGACGCCCAGGTCTTCGTCCGCACGGCGTGCTTCAACATGGATGTGCGGAGTTTTTTTCACAAGTGGATGCGCGATGCCCGCGACGCCCAATCCCCCGCCGGGGCCGTCCCGTCCGTCATCCCCGACATGGAATTCATTCGGGGCCGGGAGGACGGGGGACCGGCCTGGTCCGATGCCACGATCATCTGCCCCTGGACCATTTATCTCTGCTACGGCGACCTCGATATTCTGAAGGACCACTATGGATCCATGCGACGGTATTTGGATTTCCTGAAAACACACCGCTGCAAAGACCTCATCCGTTCCCATCCCGACGCGGACGACTGGGGCGGTTACGGGGACTGGCTGGCCTTGGATGACAGCGGAAAGACGGAGGGGGGCACCCCCCGCGATCTCATCGGGACGGCGTTCTTCGCGCATGATGTCCGGATCATGGCCCAGGTGGCCACCGTGCTCGGCCACCACGAGGATGCGCTCGCCTACCAAAACCTGCTCGGGGAAATCGTGGCCGCATTTCAAAATCGTTTTCTCACGCCCGGAGGGCTCCTGACCTCCGCGACACAGACCTCGTATGTCCTGGCCCTGCAGTTTGGGTTGATCCCCGGACATTTGCAGGCAGCTGCGGCGAATGAGCTGGTGCGGGACATCGCGAAGAGGGGCTTCCATATTGCCACCGGCTTTGTCGGAACACCTTATATCCTCGACGTGCTCGAAGCGCACGGGCACTTGGATACCGCTTACAAACTACTCGAGCAGGAGACCTTTCCCTCATGGCTTTTCCCCGTGAAAAATGGGGCGACAACGATCTGGGAACGCTGGGATGGATGGACTCCCAAGAACGGGTTTCAGAACAAGGACATGAATTCCTTCAACCATTATGCCTACGGTGCCGTCGGGGCCTGGATGTATCGGACCGTGGCGGGGTTGGACCTGGATCCATCCGAGCCGGGCTACCGCCATGTCATCTTCCGCCCGCGTCCGGGCGGCTCGATGACCTGGGCGGAAGCCGGCTTGAAAACACCCCACGGGGAAACCTCCATCCGGTGGGAGCTCACCCAAGGCAAACTCCATGTTGACCTGTGCGTCCCGGAAGGTTGCCACGCGCATTTTTCACCGCCGCCCGGATTCGATGCGCCGGATTCCGGGTATCCCGCCGGCACCCATCACCTCATCCTGGACGGGCCCCCGCCGCCACACACCTGAGATCCGTCAGGGGGGTGATCAAAGATGGCCGCCCTCCCTTTCACGGCCCATTTTCTTCCCCGGTGAATTGCCTTTGCCCAGATCCGCGCGTAAGGGAAGAAATGAGAGGGGAGAGGTTCGACGACCTGTCGATAATGCGAGGGAGGGCGAAGCTCCGTCTGAGCCGTAATAAATGGGCTCACACGGAGGTTCGCCCT
>Ga0172380_10001434_pt1 | contig 40845 bp, 65 predicted proteins | sample Leawe162metaG_FD_119747 | JGI IMG/M metagenome (GOLD analysis project Ga0172380, IMG submission 119747) | Leachate microbial communities from a municipal landfill in Southern Ontario, Canada - Leachate well 162 metaG | ecosystem: Engineered > Solid waste > Landfill > Unclassified | place...
AAAATATTTATATCAATGCGACCGCTGTAAACAGAAAACCACGGTTGGGTTAGAGCCAGAGTGTTACGACGGGCCATGTGAATCCGAAGCCCTCGCATCCTTGCGCAAATTAGTTGGGGAGGGTGCGAAGTGAAAGAAGAAATCAAACACGCAGCTGTGAAAATGATCGGCGGATTCATCTGTGTAGGCAAGTGCCACGCGGACTGCTTCTTCCAGGGCCGGAATATGGGCATGAAAATCCAGAAAGGAGCCAAGGCCCAAGGGTTTATGACCAACAAAGGACGTTACGTCACGCGCGCCGAGGCCGCGAAGATTGCCAAGCGAGCAAAGCAGCTGGCCCCGAGTGACAAGCGCAAAGTCACCCACCTTCTGTCCGAAGACATTTGGTACCGCAAGGATGTAATGTATTGCACGCTGCGCGGATATTGTGTCATTTCAACGGAGATTCCAGAATGACCGACGATAAGCAGCCCACCCCCGAGCAGCGGGCGAGGGAGTGGGAAGCGTGGCAAATCATGGACGACCTACAAACCGGACAAACATTGGGCGCTAATGATCGATTTGTCCGCGTTCAAGAATACGACGCCTTCGTGAAACGACTGAGGGATGAAGAAGAAACCCATGCAGAGCTGCAAGCTGCGGTAAAATACGAACGGAGTCGGGCGAAGGCTTGGCAAGAACGCGCAGAGGTTGCAGAGGCGGCAGCGGATCAATCTAACTATCGAAATACTGTTGCCGCGCTTAATGTCATTGGCAAAGAACGCGACCAGCTTCGCAGTGAGGTCGAGCGGTTGAATGGTGAACTACTGCTTACAGGCAGAGACCCATCACTTGTAACTTATGGCGAAATGATGGCCGAACGCGACAAGCTGCAGGTGGAGTTGGCGGATTGGCAAAAAAAGCACGACACTCTCACTAGAACGCCTTGTGAGTTTCGCGATGAGTGTATGTCAAGGCGCGAGAAACTCGACCTGGCGGTTGAGGGGTTGAAGTTTTACGCAAGCGCACTGGATATTAAGACCGAAAACAATTTTGGGGAACCGAATCGCGAAGCACACCATATGCCAGTTAAGCTTGGAACCTTCGCCCGCGAAACATTATCCAAGATCGGCGGTGGGGAGTGAAGGTTAAATACTTTAGCGGACCAAGTGGCGTTTATTATCAGCCCAAGCGCGACGCACTCTACGTAATCAAAAAAACAGGCGCGAGAATTTACGATTACAAGCGCAACAAGTACGTTGGCATCATGTATTCGTTTGAGGATGGCGAGCATCTTAAGGATGAAGTCGCGATTACAGGCGCAGATGACGACATTTATCTTGGAGACCTCTAATGTGCGGCGACCTCCCATGCGAAGTGATTGTGTGGTGTGCGGCTTTACTGGTGCCGGTGGTTTTGGTTTGGGCAATTAACAGGAGAAGAAAATGACTTTTGATGTAGAGCCTTTAATGATCGCGGCGACAATTGGCATTGGTGTAATTGCTGGCATCGCATGGGTTGGCGCCAAAATTTACGAGTGGTTTAAAAAGAAATGAAGACCTGCCCCAACTGTAAGCGCCCGCTGACTAAAAAGATTCTAGCCGCGCGCAAGAAACAAAAGAGCGAGCGCCTTCGCGCTGCATTTGCGGAGGCAAAACGAAATGGCGACCCAGTTGGGCGCAGGCGCAAGACTGACTACGCGTGGCTTCGCGGCCTAAGGCAGCAAGGCTATTCAATACGTGAGATCACTCGATTGACTGGATGTTCGATTGGAAGCGTGCAAAGAGCTTTAAGCTTAGCGGAGGTAGCCGATGAGCAAGGCTAGGGTTTGGTGGGCAAGGCCAAAATGCGATGAGTCCCGTCCATTTGATACGGGTTATTGTTCCGCTGATCGACCAAGTTTGGGCGGCGGCAATTCATCCGACGAAACTTTAGTTCGCCGTGGCTTCGTCAAAGTCATCGAATACTCTGCCGTCGAAAAATTGGTCAAGGCGCTGGAGCATCCGGACATAGAAGAGTTGGCTTGCGATTGCGGCGACTATGGCGATACAGAGCCAGCGCACCATACATGCATTAAGTGTTTCGCGCGAGATGCCCTTAAAGAATTCAGGGGGGAAGGGTGAGCTATTGGGCATCATATAAGTGCGCTCATGGTATTGAATTATCTGAGTCATGTTTAAAATGTGATCAGTTTATCAAGGAGCAAAAACAAGTGAGCAAGTTTCCTTTGATTGAAAATCTGGGATTGAAGTTGGTTCAAGCTGGCTGTGGGTATCAGCATGACTGTGTCAATGCCCACGACGTTGAAAAGCTTTTGTCAGAAGGCGTTGAGGTGTTTACTGCAACAGAAAAAGCATGGATGACAGATCATCCCGAGCCAGAAAAGTCCGGCCTCCTCATCAACATCCAGCCCATCGCTCCAAAGGACACGGCGGAGAGCTTGCTTAGGGAGATGGTTGAAAAGTGGTCAACACGCGTGCCTAGTGATTGGTACGACCGCGCTAAAAAGCTTGTGGGCGGTGGGTGATGGGTGACGCAAGTGGCTTGAGGCGCTCTAAAATTGGATCCATAGACCGACATGAATTAAAGAACAGGTGGCGAGCTAGGATATTCTTTAACAATACTCGGTTGAGCAAAAACTTCGAAACAAAAGAATTGGCACAAACGTGGTTGCTTAAAAAGTATATGGAATATCTGCGCGAAGAATTCATGTGGGCTAAGTCTGAGCTTAGGGATGCCAAATGACCACAGCCCACGCCGCAGCCCTAGCATACTGCGCGGAGCATGGATTGCCCAGTACCGTGGGGGAAGAGACTGAGAGCGGCGATGCGAGTGATTCAAGTTACGTAGTTGCGTTTAAGGAGGGGTGGGAGCGTGCGCTAGAATGGAAAGCAGGTAACCCCGATGAGTGGGCGCTTGAAACTGAATTGAGGGAAGGACAATGAGCGCCGACGACTTCTTAAACCAGCGCGACCAAGCTCTCGACCTCCTCAAATGGAAGTCCCGGTGTTCGAACCTGACGTTTGATCAGGTGGCGGAAATGGACATGTACGACTTTAATCAAATCCAGGTGAAACTGTCGGCGTTGATGGAAAACAGATAGCGGTTTCCCGTTGATTCCGGGCGCGCCCCGGACAACGATTGGGAATGGAAAAACCGAAACTTTCGTCGCCGCTGGCCATCGCGGTACAGGACGCAATCGACCGCGGAACGGGCCTTATAATCGCGAAAGACGACGGATCGGTCAAATATCTGACCCACGAACAGGTTTTGGACGCCGTCAGGCTCGCGCGCGCCCGAGTGGACGCCGAGGTTTTGCGGCATGCTATAAAAAAGGAAGCCTAGGGCGATATATCGATATATCGATGGGCCGCTGGTATAGAAATATACCAGTTCAGTGTTCGCCTTCGGCGTCGTCCAGGAATCCCAGCTCGACACCCAGTTTTTCCAAATGCGCCCACATCGTGACGTAGTAGCGCATCAAATTGAAATCCCGCGGTGATTTTAGAATGATCATCATTTCTCGCCGGCCGACGAATTTGATATCCACCGTCACGTCGGATGTGTCGTAGACATGCCGGTCGTCGGTTTTGGATTTCCGTTTTGGATTGTGCCCCATACGAAAGCATAGCGAAGAATCCGTTCACGCAGCGGGGTGCTAGACGACTTAGTTTGTATAAAGGATTTGCTGCTATTCTAATCGCGGAATGACACTCGTCATTCCAACTGGTGCCCGGGCTATCCACGGATGGGCAGGCCTGGGCATTCCTAACCCGTCGTTTTGATTTCAGCGTGAACGATTTCCCACAACCGATCAATTTTCTTCGTAAACGCCACACGAACGCGTTCCGGGTGATCGACCTGTCGATACGCGTCCAGGTCCGAATACTGAACGTAGGCCTTTTTAGTGACCCACAACGTGATGTGGCGGCCTAGGCGCGGGCGGTTGGGGCGGGTGGCGACGGTGTCGGCTGCAAGGGTTTCCAATTCCGCGTACATCGCGGTCAGCTCGATGTCGAGCACGTCGCGAAGGTACGACGCGACCTTAATCTTGTGCACGGACGTCAGCACGTCGTAGCGGTCCTTGTGAACCTGGTCCACCGTGATGCTGATCGGCATCTCGAAATTACGAGGATTAATCCGGCGCAGGGAACTTAGTTTGTCTTGCATTGGGGGTATTAAATTGCGCCTTTCACCTGCCGTCAATAGGGCCCCTACCATTTAGTTCGCCTAAACATTTGGCATGGAAACGAATGCGCTTAGGATCGGGAGTATAGACCAAACCTCCGTTTAAAAATCCATTTTCCACGAGGCATAGTTTGCTGATTCGCTGCAGTCATTCCCGCATGGTACCGATCGCTGAGCTTAAGAAACTATTCCATCCGAAAAACCGAAACAAACATCCGAAAGACCAGCTGGAACGCCTGGCGAAGATTCTAACGTACCAGGGAGCGCGGTACGCTGCGAAAATAAGTAAGTTGTCGGGCTATATGACGTCCGGTCACGGCCGCGTGATGGCGGCGGAAATCGCTGGCTGGACCGAATATCCGGTCGACGACCAGGATTACGAAACCGAGGAACAGGAATACGCGGACCTGCATGCCGACAACGCGATTGCTTCGTGGTCTGAACTGGACCTATCGGAAATCAATACCGACATCGGTGCGTTAGGACCGGAATTTGATATCGATCTGCTGGGGATTAAGAACTTCAAAATCGATGTCGCTGAAAATCAAAATGATCCCGAGTCAATGCCCGCGTGCACCGACACCATCGCCAAACCCGGAGATATTTGGCAGCTGGGCAGACACCGGCTCATGTGTGGCGACTCGACGAATATCGAACAGATTACTCGTCTCATGGCCGGCGAAATGGCCGATATGATCTTCACAGATCCGCCGTACAACATCGCCTACGAAGGCGGCTCGAAAAAGCGCGAAATGATCAAGAACGATGAGGTGGCCGACTTCTATCAGTTCCTTTACGACGTTTATACGTGCGCATTGATGGCATCAAAGGGCGGCGCCCCGATCTATGTTACGCATGCAGACTCGGAGCGCGTGAACTTCACAAAGGCTTTTCTGGACGCCGGCTTCAAGCTCTCGAGCGTGATCATTTGGGTGAAGAACAATTCAACCTTCGGCAGGCAGGACTATTTCTGGAAGCACGAGCCCATGCTTTACGGATGGAATCCAGCGGCGGGCCATAAGTGGTATGGCCCGAATACGGAGGACACCGTTTGGGAGATCGATAGACCGAGCCGGTCGGCCGAACACCCAACAATGAAGCCGATCGAACTTGTAGAGCGCGCCTTGAACAACAGCAGCCAGGCGGATGACGCGGTTCTCGATCTGTTTGGCGGCTCCGGCACGACCCTCATCGCGTGCGAAAAGAATCAGCGCCGTGCATACCTTATGGAACTCGATCCAAAGTATGTCGACGTAATCATCGCGCGCTGGCAGGAGTACACCGGGCTGAAGGCCGAGCTCCTAACGCCGGGGCAAGATGGCGCGGCCTAGGAAAAAGGTCGACAAGGACGTTCTAGAAAAACTCGCCGCCATCGGGTGCACGGTTGAGGAAATGGCGGCCGTGATGGGCTGCTCGAAGGATACGCTCGAGCGCCGTTATAAAGACATCATCGAAAAAGGAAAAGCGCAGGGCCGCACGTCGCTGCGGCGACACCAGTGGAAGCTCGCCGAAAAGGGCAACGCCACCATGCAAATCTGGCTGGGCAAGCAGCTGCTGCAACAGAAAAACAACGGCGACGAGGACGGCGACGACAACAAACCGTTCAACCTGAATTATAAACTGGACGACGACATTTGATTTCGGGGACGCCATCACTTCTTGAATTCGACCCGCGCAAAATCCAATGGCAATACGACCTGATCAAAAAAGTGCGCCGCGGAGTCGATTATTCGGCCGGGTTTCACGACTGGCTGTTATCCGGCACCGTCGGTTCCGCCAAATCAATGGTTGGCGCGCATTTGGGGCTGACCCACTGTCTGCAGAATCCCGGCGCGCGTGCGTGCCTGGCGCGGCGTTCGATGCCGGATTTAAAGGACACGATTTTCGCGAAGATGCTAGAACATATCGGCAGCGATTTGAAGGAGGGCAAGGACTACTGGCTGAACGAATCGCGGGCGCAGATCAAGTTCCGCAACGGGTCGAAAATCATATCGCGTAGCTGGGGCGATAGGAAATCGAAAAAAGCGCGGTCGTTGGATCTGTCGGCGCTGATCATCGAGGAATTGACCGAGAACGAAGCGGACGAAGATCGGTTGGCGATCGAGGAATTGAAAATGCGGTTGGGTCGCGTGGCCGGCGTGCGCGAAAATTTCTGCGTCGCCATGACGAACCCGGATTCGCCGGCCCACTGGGTTTACAAATACTATTTCGAATCGGACGATCCAAACCGGCACGTCGTGCTGTCGTCGCTGGACCAAAATCCGTTTCTGCCGCCGTGGTACAAGGCGGGGCTATTAAAAAACCTGGATCCGAAAACCGCGCAGCGCATGGTGTTCGGGCAGTGGATCGAAATCAAAGGCGAAGTCGTCTACCACGCCTACGACCGCGATGTGAATTATAGGTCTTCGGTATATAAAGTGGATCCGCGCCATCCGATTCGCATCGCGTGGGATTTCAACATCGGCGAAGGCAAGCCGTTGTCGGTCATCCTGTTCCAATATATCGACGGCGTTTTCCATTGGTTCGACGAAGTTGTGGTGCATTCCGCGATCACGGAAGAAGCGTGTCAGGAATTAGGCGAGCGCGGGCTGCTGGACCACGACGTAGAATATATTATACACGGCGATGCGACGGGTAAGGCGCGGTCAACCCAGGCGAAACACGGTAACTACGAAATCATTCGGCAATACCTGGCAAACAAACGCGTCAAAGTCGGGGACGCCTACCGCGCGGTGCGGTTCAAATTCGAAGTCCTGCGGTCCAATCCAGCTATCCGCGAACGGCACCGCCAGGTGAACGCTTATTTCAAAAACGCGCTGGGCGAGGTCAGATCTTTCGTTTATGCCGCCGCAAAAACCGCAGATGAAGGGTTTAGATTAACTAAACTCAAAAAAGGCGGACAATATGTCGAGGACGACTCCTTCAGCTATCAGCACATTACAACCGCCGCGGGCTATGGCTTGGTGTCGACCCTTGCGATTACGAATTCGAAACCCCAAGGGACGGAGTTCCTCTAGATGGCATTAAAAGACGACATCCCCGCGCTAATCGAAACGCACAAAAATCTAAGCGAACACATGGCCCACAACGCCAATCTGTTCGACGTTTTCGAAGGCCAACTGCTGCCGCTGCTGCTGCAGGATCTGAAAAAGCAGCTCAGCGAAAATTCGTTTGAGCAAATCAAACACCGGATGTCGCCGATCAATATCATGAATAAAGTGGTATCGAAACTGTCGACGATCTATTCGCGGCCGCCGATTCGCACGATTCTGGGCGGGAAAAAGAAGGATCAAAAAAGTCTGGGCGAGCTGATGCGCGTTTTGGAATTCGACACGTGCATGCAGGACGCCAATTCGTTTTTCAATCTGTTCAAGGCGACCTGGGTCGAACCGTACAATGACGGCGGCGTTCCGCGGCTGCGCACGATACCGTCAGACCGGTTTTTCGTTTGGTCGAACGACAAGGTTGATCCGACGCGTCCCACGCATTTTGTGAAAATCATGGGCATCGATTCGAAGACCAATAAGGTCACGTACCACGCGTACACGAAAGATGAATTCCTGATTTTCGATTCGGACAAAGTAGTCGATACGGCCGCCATGGCGGAATTGGATAACGACGGCGTCAACGAATATAAGGCGTTGCCCGGCGTTTACATCAACCGGTCGAAACATAGCCTGATCCCGAAAATCGATACCGACATGCTGACGATGACGAAACTGATTCCGATCCTGTTGTCTGACGCCAATTTCGCGTTGATGTATCAGTCGTTTGCGATCATCTACGGGATCGACGTCGACGACGAGAATTTGAAAATGGCGCCGAACGCCTTCTGGCGATTCAAAACGTCGGCTACGGCAACGGGCGATGTGAAACCCGAAATCGGTGTCCTGAAACCCGAAGTCGATACCGATAAGGTGCTGTCGTTCACGCTGGCGCAAATCGCGTTGTGGCTGGAATCGAAGGGCATCAAACCCGGCGCCGTGGGGTCGTTACAAGTTGAATCCGCGGCCAGCGGGGTCGCTAAAATCATCGACGAAGCCGATACCACCGAGGACCGCAAAAAACAGGTGGCAACGTTCGCGCCGAAAGACGCGCAGCTACTGGAACTGATCGTCAACAACATGATCCCCGTATGGAATGGCGAACCCGAATTTAAACTCGAGGCATCGTTCAGCGGGAAAGACATCCGCATTTCGTCTGAATTCCCCGAACAGAAACCGATACTGGACGAGGGGGCGGCTGCCGATACCGAAATCAAAAAACTGAATTCGCGGCTGACCACGCGCAAGCGCGCGATTAAAAAACTGAACCCCGATATGACCGAGGAAGAAGTTGAAAAGCTGATGGCCGAAATCGAAGCCGAAAACCCGCCGGTCGAAACCGACGAGGAAGAAGGCGGCGGCGAAGACAATCCGCCGCCTGACGGGAAACCGCCGAAACCGAAAAAGAAGGACGATGGAAAAAAGCCGAAAGCCTAAATTCTGGTACTGCGACGTTTGGAAAATGAACTACTGGTTTTTCGACGGATGGCCTGCGGAAGAATTCGAGAAGTGGATCCGCGATCGGCACGATAAGGATTTCCGTGTCGATGCGAAAAAAGGCGGGTTGTGCCTGCTGATCGAATGCGACGTCGGCACCAGGATTGCCATTTGGGTCCGGAGCCAACCGCGGGTTAAACAGCTGGCGACGTTGGTTCACGAATGCGCGCATGCGGCGCACTGTACGTTGGATATGCGCGGATTTAATCCGGATTTTAGCAACGACGAACCCGTAACGTATTTGATCGAAACCATTTTCGCGAAAGCGCTGGGGAAATAGATGCCCGCAAAATGGCAGCGTGTAAAAATCGAAATCCCGGACGACTACGGTCCGCTGGAACGGCAGGCGATAGCGACCGAGGTCCTAGATTTCATCCGTACGCGCACGCAAACGAAAGGTCTGGATAAGCGGAATCGATCGCTGCCGGGGTATTCCGACGCGTACAAAAACAGCCTGGATTTTAAAATCGCGGGCAAGTCGAAATCGAAAGTGGACCTGACGTTGTCCGGCGACATGCTGGGCGCGATGGATCTGCTGTCGCACCGACCCGGCGAAATCACCGTGGGATTTGAAAACGGGTCCGATGAAAACGCACGCGCCGACGGCAACATCCGCGGTACCTACGGGAAATCAAAACCCGTCGCGCCGGCCAGGGATTTCCTGGGCATCGCGCCCGGTGACCTGAAAAAGATTCTGAATAAATACCCCGTCGATAAGCGGGACCGCGCGCGCGAACGCGCCGAAATCGTGATGAACGGGAATCTGTACCCCACCAATCCGAACGTCCAGTCCGACGAGGATGACGAATAATGGCGAAAATGGACGAGGCCCGCCGAATTCTGGATCAGGCGTTTCGAACGCTTTTGTCGAAAAACTACCTGACGAGCGTCGGCAAACAGGCCGCGGACATGATCCGATTGCGTACACAGCTGGGTTACGGCGTTCCGTCCGACGGAAAATCCAGGGAAAAACTGAAGCCCCTTTCGGCCGCCTATAAGAAGGTCCGAAAAGAAAATCCGCTAAACGGAAATACAAGCCCATCTAAATCTAACCTCACGCGAACCGGGCAGCTACTATCCAGTATAGGCGTCAAGTCCATACAAAAAGACAAAGTGATTATCGGCCCGAAAGGTCCGCGTAACGACGGAGAGACCAACGAACGCGTTGGGGAATTCGTCAGCGAAAAAGGCCGGCCGTTTAATAATTTGTCCGATGTGGAACGAAAACGTTTAACAGAAACTATCCGCAAGGATTTACAACAGCTGCTTGAAAAAGCGCTGGTCAAACTCAGATAGGGAGGCAGTTCGCGTGTCAGAAGTTGATCCTAATAAAGTTGCCGGTGGCGACGACGATCCGGGAGCCGGTGGCCCCGATCCGAAAGATAAAAAAGACACGGTCGCCTATGAGACCCACAAAAAACTCTTGGATGAGAAAAAAGCCATCCAAGCACGACTTGTCGAGTTCGAAAGCAAAGCTAAGGCAGAAAAAGACGCCGAGCTTGTTAAGAACCAAAAGTTCGAAGAGCTCCTTAAAGAGCGCGAAAAAGAACTAGCCGAAAAAGACGCGAAACTGCAAGCAGTAGAGCGCGAGAACACGGACGCGCGGAAATTGAACGCGTTCATGAAAAACGTGCCCGGCGAAGTTCCGCAGCAATATTGGGGCTTGATCGATCTGGACATGGTTTCGGTCGACGATACGGGAAAAGTGGATGATGCATCGGTGAAACGCGCCGTCGCTTCGTTCCAGAAAAACTATCCCGAGATCGTTAAAAAACCGAACGGCAAAATGCCGAACGAAGCACCCGGCGGCGGCGCGGGAACTTTGACACACGAACAGTGGGAAAAATTGCCGTACGCCGAAAAGAAGACGCGCATGAAAGACGTGAAATTAGATTAGTTTTTTGATTTAGAAAATTGAACCAAGGCGCCTGTGGCGCGACCAAATAACCCCTGTGGGGTCGATGGATGACGGGTTCGAAAGAATTCACCAACCAAAGATTTCCTCAGGGGGGAAAATGGCTCAGACGAACATTGCTACCGTTACCGAACAGATCCAGAAATTCTGGTCCGCACTTTTCATGGACGAGCTACGCGCAAAGCTGTTGCTCGGCAGCCTCGTAAATAAAGACTACGAAGGCGAAATCAAAAAAGGCGGCGACGAAGTTACCGTCACGCAAATCAACGCGCCCGTGGGCGAAAACCGCACCATCGGCGTCAACGCCGACGCGTTCGAATCCGAACAGTTGTCGCTGAGCTCGGTTAAAGTAAAAGCCGATAAACGCGCAATCGGTTCGTTCGAATTCGATGATCTATCCTCGCTCCAATCGCAGATCGATGCCGAATCCAACGGCGGTCCCGGAAGCAAAATTCGCGAAGCGCTGGTTTACGCAGTGAACAGCCAAATCAACAAGTACTTGTACTCGTTGGTCGCTCCATCGACATCGTCCCCGGATCACCTGTTGACGAGCATCACCGATTTCAACAAAGCCCAGTTGTTGGCGAATCGTCTTTTGGCGGCCGCTGCCAAATGGAATAAAGCCAAGGGCTGGTGGATTTTGGCCGATCCTTCGTACTACAACGATTTGCTCGGCGACACCACGTTGACGTCTGGCGACTACGTCGGCGACAAACCGGTCGTCGGTGGTCAGGTCGCGGCCCCGCGTTTCGGATTCAACATCTTGGAAGACGACGCTCTGTCGACCGATCAGGCACTGGTCTTCCACCCGGACTTCCTGCACTTGGTCACGCAAACGTCGGTTCAATTCAAGATTTCCGATCTGCACTCGCAGAAAAAATTCGGATTCGTGATCTCGGCCGACATCATCTACGGAGCTAAACTCGGTATCGGCGGTGCTTCGAAGCACATCCTGAATACCGCGGGCGCTACGTCGACCGTCGCGTTGGTGTAATTTTGGTGGCGGGCGCGATCAGATCTGTATCTGAATCAGACGCAGTGGACTTGCAAAAGTTCCTGAACGCGCTTCCGCCGTCCGCTCGAATCATATCCATCTACGGCCTTAACGGCCGACATGTGGCGTGGGTCCAAATGCCCGCGTCTTCGCCTTCGAACGCATCGAAATCTACAAATCCGAAAAAGGGGTAATTCATGGCCGCATTGAAAAAATATAAAGAGCACGCTCAGTTCACGGGTCCGTTGGAAAAAGTCGAAATCGAATACGATTTCGCAAAAGACGGCGGCGTCGTCGGCGCGTTGGACATCGTCAAGTTCAAGCAAGCCGTAATCATTCACAACGCCTACATGAAAGTCGACACGGCGGTAACGTCGAGCGGTTCGGCCACCTTGATTTACGGAATCAAGGGCGGCGACACCGACGCATTCTGCGATTTGACCTCGGGCGCGAAAGCCAACCTGACAATCGGCGCGGTAATTCCGAACGAAGCCGCCGGCACGATGCTCAAGGTCCCGGCTGATTCGGTCGTCGAAATGGCGATCGGCACCGAGGCTTTGCTGACCGGCAAAGTCCGTTTCTGTTTCCTCGTCGAAAAGTTCTAATTGCAAATGGGGGTTGGCGTGCCTAGCGCCGCCCCCATCTTTAAGGGGTATTTGTGCTTTTAAACAACAGAGTGATCTGGAAAGACAATGCGACGCTTAGGGATCTATCGATCAGCCTAAGCAATCCCCTTTCGCAAACCGAAACCATGGCCCTGGTCGCAGCGGAAGACGCGATCTACCTGGGGTCTGACCTGCCTTTTAATCACCGTTGGTTTGAAGTGTCGTCGGCGAATGCCGTCGCATGTGACATTTCAATCGAGCTGTGGAACGGCCAATCGTGGAAATCCGCGGTCGACGTAATCGATCAAACGAAACTGGCCGGCGCGACACTAGCGCAATCCGGATTTATTTCCTGGGTTCCGGACCGCGATCACACATGGGATATGGAGCAGACGACCGCCGATATGTCGGACCTGTCGACGCTAAAAATCTACGACATGTTCTGGGTGCGGTTGAAGTTCACGGCGGACGTGACCGGAACGACCGCTCTCAAATACATTGGTCACAAGTTCTCGAGTGACGCTGATTTGGTCGCCGAGTATCCGTCAATGGCTTCCGCGACTTTGAAGGGAGCGTATTCGACGGGAAAAACGACTTGGACCGACCAGCATTTTCTGGCGGCCGAGTACATCATTCAAGAAATGCGCGCGCAGCGACTCGTTTGGTCGCCGAACCAAATCCTAGACTGGGCGCAGTTTAAACCGGCATCCGTTCATCGGACCGCCGCCATTATATTCACGGCACTGGGACAGGACTACGTCGAGGAACTGAAATCCGCGATGGACCAATATAAATCGGCGCTGAAAATCAAGGCATTCAACATCGATCAAAACGCCAATGCGCGCGTGGACGCGAAAGAAACCAAAAGCCGAGTGGAGTTCCTAGGCCGATGAGCAAAGTATCCACGATTCACGCAGCCTACCTGACCCGCCTTGCCGCGGTTCTACCTGCGGGATTCACCAGGCTGCCGAACCCGTACAAGCCCGAGGAAAACCCTTCGCTGCTTTTAAAAATGGGATTCGGCCTGCGCGTCGGTACGGGGATCAACACGAACCGCATGGTCGGCTGCCGGCGGACGTTCCGCAGGAATTTCGTCGTCGTCATCACGCGCGAATACCTGGCGCTGGACACCGACGCGGACGCGAAGGCCACGACGGAAAAACAAATCTTAGAAGACGCGTTGTTGATTCAACGGGACATCGAAAACGACGGGTCGCTTGGCGGATCCGCAGTCGTGTCGGCGTTCATTGCAGATAGCGGGATCGAGTACGTCAGCACGGCGACGGACCGATTCATGAAAACCGAAATTCAATTCGAATCTGAATATTTTGAGAATTTAACTTAAGGGGGATCTGTGGCTGAGTACGGTAGCACTAAGTCGAACGTGATGGCGATCGTAAAAGAAACCACGGCCGGAACGCTAAAAGCTCCGACCGGCGGAACCGACTTCGTGGAACTGCAGCCCGATCTGCAGATGACCCCGAATTTCGACGCGCTCGAGAACGAAGCAATTCGCGCGTCGATCGGCAAATCGAAACCGATTCAAGGTGTGGAACGTCCCGAAGCGGGATTTTCCCACTACCTGAAACATTCGGGCACCGAGGGCACGGCTCCCGAGTTCGGCGACATCCTGGAATCGCTGTTCGGTGCGACCAGCGCCAACGGAACCGAACGGTCCACGACGGCCGCATCCACCGTTAGTCTTTTGAAACTGGCGGCTGGCGGATCTGACTTCGCGCGCGGGAAAGCGGTCCTGATCAAGGACGGCACGAACGGTTATTCGCTGCGTCCGGTGCATTCGGTTTCGGGCGACGATTTGACCCTTGGATTTCATTTGGCAAACGCTCCGGCTACCGGTATCCCGGTCGGCAAGTGTGTGAATTTCGCGCCCGCGAATTCAGGTCACCCGACATTGTCGATCCATTCCTACCAAGGCAACGGCCAGATTCTGGAAGCGATAGCCGGCGCGGTCTGTTCGTCGGCTGAAATGCGCGCCCGCGCGGGCGATATGCTGAACATGAATTTCAGCTTCCAGGGAACGAAATACTTTTTCAACCCCATCGTCATCGCGGCGGCAGATCGCTACCTCGATTTCAACGACGGCACCGACAACTACGCGGCCGTTGTCGAAGCGAAAACGTACCGCGATCCGCACGAATTGGCATCGGCCTTGACCACGTCAATGAACGCATTGGGCGCCCCGGACGTCTACACGGTTTCGTTCATGGACAATGACCCGACGTACAAAGGGAAATTCCTGATCAGCACGGCCGGCGCGACGCTGAGCCTTTTGTGGAACACCGGCGCGAATACCGCCAATACCATCGGCGACAAATTGGGATTCTCGGTCGCGGCCGACGACACCGCATCGACTAGCTATTATTCGGATAACGTTCAATCGTACGCCCCGGCATTCACGCCCGCATACGATTCGTCGGACCCCTTGGCCGCCAAAAACTTCGAAATTATGCTCGGTGACGCCACCGACTATTCGTGTTTCTGCGCTCAGGAAATCACGGCGCAGATCCAACTGGAGGTCACGGACGTCGGATGCATTTGTGCGGAATCGGGCGTCGATTCGAAAAAAATCACATCCCGCATGGTCACGATGCAAATCAGCGCTTTGTTGGATAAACACGACGCCGACAAATTCCGTCGCTACCGCGAGAACACCGAAACCCGCTTCGCTTTCAATTTTGGCGAAAAAGTGGGCGGAAACTGGGTGGCCGGTAAGTGCGGAATCCTTTACGTGCCGACGGCAACGATCAGCGCATTCAGCCTGGTCGACTTGGACACGGTCGTAGGGATGAACATGACTTTAACCGCATTCGTAGATTCTTCCGGCAACGGCGAAGTCTACCTGAACTTTCTCTAAACCGGACGGAGTGCCATGCAAACGAAGTATACCGACGAACAGATTCTGGAACCCCTTCAAAAAGAAGGGGAACCGCTTACCGTTTCCACATTCAAGGGCACGGTCACGATCAAGCCGCCGCCGTTCCACGAGCGCATGCGATTGCCGGCGCAAATGGGATTGGCGAATTTGGTCGACGATAAGGGCGCAGCCGAGGGTGACAAACTGACGAATTCGCTGTCGAGCCTAGAGGCGTTGGCCCGCGGCGCGGAAACGATCCAGAAATATATCGTCGAGTGCGATTTGAAAGATCCTGATACCGGCGAGGAACTGAAAACGTCGGATGATTTGTTTGCGCATCCCGAATGCAGCGAATTGGTCATCGGTTTGGTGATGAAGTTCACGACGACGTTTTTGACAAAAAAGAAGAAGCCCTTACCCGAGCCCAAGTAAGGGCCCTCGGGGGCGGGCATAAAGGCTACTCGAACCGTATGGCCGCATGGGTTGGCCAGTACACGCAACGGAGGCGAATGCATTCGATGGGCTACACGGATTCGATGGCAAACCTCAACGCGTACGAAGCGGACGTGTTCACCGTGATCGATCAGGAAATCGAAGCGATGAAAATGGAAGTGGAAAAAACGCGGGCGACTAAAACTCGCGGCAGGGGCAAATAATGTCGATTGAACTACCCATTGAGTTTTTGCCCAAGTTCGACAAAGCGCTAAAGTCGTTCGACGAATTCCGCGGCAAAGTCGACAATGAAATTTCTGGTATCAATTCCTCGTTCGGTACGCTGGGAACGGCGGCTAAGGCGTTCGTTGCGCTATTTGCCGTCAATAAAATAGTCGACGGCATGCAGGCAATGATCGCTGAATCGGCAGAAGCGGAACGCGCGTTCAGCGAAATGGCCGGCGCCCTGCGCGCGGCCGGGGATTATTCCGAACGAAATGCCGCGCAATTTAAAAGCCTTGCGGATGAGTTGGCTGCGGCCAGCGAATTCGGCGACGACCTGATTTTAAGCCAGGTCAAAATCGCCAAACAATTCAACCTAACGAATCGCGAAGCCGCGGAACTGATGCGGACTGCGGTTGATTTGGCGGCCGCGACCGACAAGGATCTGGGCGGCGCCGTATTAAAACTGGGTCAAACGTATGACGGCACGGCCGGTCGTTTGGCGCAGATGTTCCCGCAGCTGCAAAACCTGACGAAAGAACAACTACGCCAGGGTGCGGCGGTCGACATTCTAGGCGCGAAATACCAGGGATCCGCATTGCGCGCGCTGGAAACATACGCAGCCCAGGTTAAACGCCTGGGCGAAGAATACGGCGAACTGCAGGAAGCTGGCGGCGACACGTTCACGCAAAACAAAGCGGTAATCGAGTTCTTTAAGGGACTCGGTCAGACGTTGCGCGGACTGACGACTTTGATCGAAGAAAACAAAGTGGCCATCGCTGATTTCGTATCGTCCGGCGTTTTGATTTTCGTCCAGTCGATCGGTATCGCGATCCAGATGACGAAGACGCTCGTCAGCAGCCTTTCGATTTTGTGGTCGCAGTTAAAGCTGGCGGGCAGCGGGTTCCAGGTATTGTGGCAGGCCATGGGCGGCCGGATGACCGAATCGGTGAATACCGCGCGCGATGCGTGGAAGCAGTACGGGAAAGACCTCGAAACAATCGGGAAACGAAATCAATCATTTGATTCGGCGACAGAACGGGTCGCTGAATTGGCCAACAAAATCGAAAAGGCGTCGTTCGAAAATAGCAAACTGGCGAAATCGGTGAAGACCGTGGCCGATGGTTTCGACAGCCTTAGAGGTTCTGGCGTCGGCGCTGTTACGGACATCCGGGCCGAGTTCGAGGAGCTCGAGAAAAAGCTAAAGACGATGGGCACGGACCAAGCGGAAACGCTGGCCCGCGAATTCAAAAACAGCGTGGACATTTTGGAACAGGCGCGCAAGGCGGGGTTCCTAAACGAAGTCCGCCGCGTCGAATACATCGGCCGACTGAATTTGAAATATCAGAAAGACATTCAGGACGCGCAGCGAAAGGCCTACGACGAATTGGCCGGCAGACTTCAGCAGATATATCAAAGCCCCTTAAGTGCATTGAATTCGCGAACCAATAAAGGCGGCCAGCTGGGCCTAAGCGATGAAGCCCAGAAAGAGGCGGCTGGTGGACTGGGCGGCGTGAATTCCGCGCTACAGGGCCGCCAGGGCGCGCAGAATTTGATTCAAAGCGCGATCACGTCGGTCGCCAGTTACTACATGGGACCCGTTGGGGAAATCGTGGGGCAGCTGGCGGGTGAACTGACGAAAGGCCCCGAGAACGTTCGGAAAATGGTCGGTGAATTCGCGGCCGCGATTCCAGATTTGATCGAGGGTTTAATTTTAGCACTGCCGGAAGTCATCGCGTCGCTTGCGGAAAAAATCCCTGAAATCATAGACCGTCTGATCGACCGTTTGCCGCAGATCATTGAGGCGCTGGTTAAAGCGTTGCCGCGGGTCATCACGGCATTGATCCTGTTGCTACCGCGGGTGATCGCCGTTCTGGTATCGGGAGCGTTCCGATTCGTCGGGTACATCCTTGCCGGAGCCGGAACATTCATTACGAAAATTCTCGAAGGCGCAGGCAAGTTCGTTGAGGAAATCATCAAAGGCGCCGGCCGGTTCATCGAAGAATTGGTTAAAGGCGCGGGCGATGCTGGGAAAAGTGTTCTAAATCTGGGCGGCGACAACTTCTGGAGCGGCGGCGAAGGTGCAATCGACGACTCCGTGCCGGTCATTGGATGGATGAAACGCTCGGACCAACCGTCCAACAAAGGCCCCACGCAGCTAGTGATTCCGGTCCAAATTGGAAACAAACAATTAGCCAACGCGATTGTCGATCTGCAGCGCCTCGGCTATAGATTGGTGTCGGTCTAATGCCAAACATCCGCATCATGCACAATAACTACCTGGCGGCCGACACGATCACGGACATGACGAAATCTTCGGAGCTCGGCGCGGCGCCGGCCACGAACCTGTACGCCAAAGTCCGCCGGACGAAGGTGTTCCGTTCGCGGAATTGTTTCGAAGTCCGCGCGGCAAACAACGTCATCATTTTCCAGGAGACGGCATCTGTAGACCTGACGGCGACAATCGACGTGGGCGACTTCTCGACAGACGCCACGTTTTTTGCTGCCGTCAAACTAGCATTGGAAAACGCTGGGGCATCGACCTATACGGTCGCCCGCGATACGACCAGCAATAAAATCAAAATCACTTCCGACGGTCTAGGCGGCGGTGGGATTTTCAGCCTAATGTGGACCGATGCACTTTCGACGGCTGCGGACATGCTGGGGTTCGACGATTCCGCAGATGACACTGGATCGCTGACGTACACCGCGGACCTACTTAAAATCCACACCAGCGAATGGGTTCGGTGGGATTTAGGCACGGCCGCGAACCCGAAGGCTTTCATCATTTGCGGCAAACGCAATTCACCGATCGGTTTGTCATCGACTGCGGTCGTTAAATTGCAGGGGAACACGACGGACGTCTGGACTGCGCCCGAATTTGAACAGGCCCTGGATTGGGACGAACAGGTCATCAGCCTATTCGATTCGGACGGTCTGCACACCAGCGCGCTACGCTACTGGCGCCTGCACATCGTCGACACCGACAACCCAAACCTTTATATCGAAATCGCAAAAGCGTACCTAGGCGACGCCGTGGAACCCGAACAGGGGAAAATCCAATTCCCGCTGGATTACGCCTACACCGACTATTCGCCGTCGACCAATTCAGAGTTCGGCGTAACTTTCAGCGACATCCGTCAACAAACCATGACGTTCCCGACCATCGCCTGGCGCGCGTTGACCGTTGCCGAAACGGAATCGCTGATGGATTTCGTGGAGGACGTCGGGACCCACTATCCGTTTTTCATCTGCCTGGATCCATCGTCCGTGTTTTCCACCGGCGCAAGTCGCTGGGTCAAATTCGTGCGGTTCACCGATGCCCCGAAGTTCATGCTCACGTCGCCCGGCTACTTCCTGAGCGATTGGTCGCTCCGCGAGGAGTTGTAGTGGCGTGGTCGGTCTACGCAGAACGAATCGATACCGCGGACGTCGCAGGCCAGCCGCGCGTGATTCAAAAAGTCGAACTCAATAAAAAGATCGCGCTAAAAGCCGTCCGTACGTGGGTCATCCTTTTTGGCGCCCCGGATTTCGACGTCCTGGAAATGCGGATCTATTCACAGCGCGGGACCGCGCTCGGCCGCCATATATGCACGTTCGACAAGACCTGGACGCGCGCGGAACTGAGCACCGAGGACTACGCGGTTAAGGAAATCTATTTCGATTTCAACGACCCCAAATTCCTGTCCGCGCATGACCAATATTATTTCGTATTATTCCCGACGACGTACACGGGTACCGTCGACTCGCACGTCGCGTGGGTCCGCGGTATTCCCGATCTGGCGAACGAAACCGATATCGATTTGACGATTGAAAACGCCGCGCGCGCACCATTTCACCTTGGATTTATTGGGGCCGCCGTATGAGTACCTACGCAGAACAGATCGCACAAGATTCCATCGAAAGCCGCCATTTCGTCGTTATCAGGCCGCGCATCAGCGTGCCCTATACCGATTTTACGTTGGTTACCGGAACGATCTATTCGTCGGTTTGCCAATACGGGTACGTGACGGGCGTCATCGATAAAGACAACGTCTATACGCGCGTCGCCGGCACGCCGGGATTAAACGAATTTTCCTACGATCACGAAACCCGCACTGTGCTGGTGAATCCCGGGGGCGCGCCGTCGGGGTCGTCCTATTTCGTGTTCACGTTCGAATGGCATTTTAGTAACGAAGAAGTCCTATGGCACCGCGACCCGACGGATACCGCGTCGGACGTCGTGCAATGGCACGGCGTTTTAACCATGGCCCCGCATGCGCGGTTCAGTTCATCGTCCCGCAATTTCGGTTTTTTCCCCATCGAATCTACCAATTTCACGGTGATAAACGACAAGGCCGCGTTCAACCTAGGTCTGCATTACGCTTCGTTTAACCGCATCGAGTGCGACAGCTGGCATTCGGTGGGGCCGTTGGATGCCGAAACCACGACGCAGATTTTGAGCATGCTGGTTACGGGCGTCGAAGGTAACAGCGAAGACCTGATGTTCCAATTGACGGATCGGTTTATAAATTTTGATCGAAAAATTTCGTATCTTACAGATCCGACCTACTATGAGTCCGCAAATTTCAATCTACCATTGGATCCGAATTACGAATTCAAACCAGTCAGGCTAATTTACGGCCACGTGCGCGGATTCGTGCCGGTGAATATTACATTCAATTCTGAGGACCCCGCAGGTGGGGACAACAACGGATGGGTCGTCGGAACCCGCCGCGATCAATCTTCGCTATATAACAGTCCAATTTTGTCTAGGCCCGCGGCAAACCAAGCTGTCCTGGCAACCGGCGAAACAGACAATTATTGGGTTGGCCAGTGGGTTAAAATCGTCAACGGAGGATCGCCATATCGTTGGCAAATCACGGATATCACGGGCGACACGATTACATTCAACACGAATTACAGCGCATCCGCGGTTGGCGCGACATCTACTGCGGGAATTTGGAAACATGCCGTTCGCGAACTTTATTGGGTTCACAAATCTCAGCTTTTACAGGACGTGGTTTACTATCGCAGACTATATTTTGCTGACAGTTTGGAAGAAGACGCATTTCAGCCCCTAGAATTGCCCGGTACTAACTACCTAGCGTTCGCATTGGGAATCGGAGTATGGACCAGCGGATTCGGAAACGTTCAATATTTCCAGCCGCTGACCGATAACCTGATCGCGCACGTCGACGGAGTTCGCGTCAGGCCGACAATCGCGGGCGGCAATTTCCCCGTAAACGGAAAACCGTTCATCACGAACGGCGTCGAAATCCTTTATGATATTTTAATCAACGTCTATGGGATGTCCGAATCCCAAATTGATACCGATTCGTTTATCGCCGCATCGCAGGCGTCAGATTGGCCGCTAAGTTTTGCCATCGGGGAATCGTCGACAGACGAAATGCCGACGTTTTCCGAAGTGATCAATAAAATTCTACTGACCCTGATGCTGAAAGCGTATTTCGCGCCGAACGGAAAACTAACGCTGGTGCCGTCCGAACCATTGGGAACCGCAGATGCGTCGGTATTGACCGAAGATATTATGGAACTGCAGTTCGATTACAAAAGTGAAGACCTCGCGGAAATCCTGCCGTCCTACAATTACCAGGAAAAACAAATCGTCCAGGTGGGGGCCGGAACGCCCGATAACGAGAATTCATTCAAAGTTCTGGATAACGTGTACGACGGGGTAGACGATTCGGTGGAAAACATCAGCGACGCCACGAAATACCTGCATGGCGTGACGAAACGCACGCGCATCGATACCTACCTGGCCCACCCGGATTACATCACGTTCGACATCGATGCCTACATGGCGCGCGTCCGTGCGGTGTACGGGGACCGCGAAGGCCGGTTCCGCCTGGTCGTGAAAAACCAGCTTTACAATCTGGGCGTTGGATCCGTCGTTTCGCTGGAAAGCGAAAACCTGCCGGGATTCGACTACGCGCCTGGTACGCGGAACACGCGGAGTTTCACTGTCGTCGAAATCGCGAAAAAAGGTCCAGGCGTCGAAGTACTTTTGGATGATCAAAAAGGCATTGAAGACAATGCGGGGGATTTCTAATGGCGACTCGTAGATATGATTTTCTAACCGGAATCGAAACACCGTCGATACCCGTAACGACGCCGGCAGATTCGCCCGGCGACGCGTTCGTCCTTGGAAACTACAACTCGTTTACGATCGTAAACAACCAGGGTTCTGCCGCATCCATAACGGACCTCGTCCTGGACAAGGCTGGATTCAGATCGGCTTTAGTAAGGTTCCATATATTTAGATCATCTGTAGGTGGGCAGACGCGCGCGCAGAGTGGTTTATTTGAGATGATCAACGATGGCACGAACTGGGAGTTAGCGCCGCTGGGTTCCGGGACCGTACCGAACACTGGCGACTGCGGGGTCGAATTTACGATCACGTCGGCTGGCCAAGTTCAGTACACATCGGACGATAACGGTGGCGCCTACGTGGCCGCGAATTCGATTCTGCTTTGGAAATTTATGGACGTAACCGAGGTTTAGATGCACAAAAATATAGCACCGTTCGCGTTCGCTCTAATCCTATTTGCCGGTTTGGCTTCGGCCGCCGCGAACTACACTCGGTTCGACGCCGTCGTCGTAAAACAATCGATGGCGATCGGCACGACTTCGCCAGCCAATTCAATATCCGTATTGGATTTAGTTTCGACCACCAAAGGGTTCTTGCCCCCCCGCATGACGAACGCGCAAATCAACGCGATCAGTTCTCCCCCCGAGGGGCTGGTGGGAATCGATACGACGTCGCATTTTGCGATGATGTACAACGGCAGCGCGTGGAAGGTTTTCGCCGACACGGACAGTACGCAGACGTTCACCGGCAAATTACTCGACGCCGATTCTAATACGCTGACGAATATTGAGAATGCGGACATCAAAGCTGCGGCCGGAATTGCAGTGAATAAGCTTGCCGCCCTGACGGCGGATCGCGCGGTCGTAACAGACGGCTCCGGCTTCAACTCGGTTTCGGCGACGACGGCGACCGAGATCGGTTTCGTAAATGGCGTAACGTCTAGCCTTTGCGGTATCAATCAATCCTGCACAGAAACGAATAAGACGCTCACTTCCCCCATCGTCAACGGCGCGAACCTTACCTTTGGCGCCGCCACAAATGCAAACCGCATAATTCTGCCGACCGAAACCACGGCAAATATCGCGACGCTTTCGCCGGTGGCTGGCTCGGTCACCTACGACACCACGACAAACAAACCCTACTATGCGAACGGGACGATTTGGACCGCGGTCGGTTCGGGCTCTGGCGGCGGCGGTGGGCGCGAGTTTCTGACGAATACGGACGCAGAAACGGACACCACTGGCTGGACCACATACGCAGACGCCGCGGGCGTTTCGCCGGTCGATTGCACGGGCGGAAGCCCGGCTTCAACTTTGGCGCGGTCGACTGCATCCCCTTTAACCGGCGTTGGATCGTTTACGTGGACAAAGTCTGCGAACGACCGGCAAGGCGAAGGCGTCGCAGCGGCGTTTACGATTTCCGATGCGGATAAAGCCAAAGTATTGAAAATAGAATTCGACTACGTCGTTTCATCGGGAACCTTTGTCGCTGGATCAAGCGGCGTCGATTCGGATCAAGAGGTCTACATTTACGACGTCACGAATGGCGTCATAATTCAGCCCAGCAGCTACAAGCTGTTTTCGAATTCGTCGACCATTGCAGATCGATTCAGCGGATACTTTCAGACGGCTTCGAATTCGACCTCGTACCGCATTTGCATCCACACCGCGACTTCTTCGGCGTCGGCCTACACCACGAAGTTCGACAATTTAAGTGTTCAGCCCGCGAAATACGCCTACGGAACCCCGATCAGCGATTGGACTTCATTTACTCCTACCGGCGCTTGGTCTACGAATACGACGTATAGCGGGCAATGGCGCCGCGTCGGGGATTCGGCTCAAATTCGTTATCGGTTATTGCTGGGCGGCGCACCTACGGCGGCTTCTCTCACGCTGAATTTGCCCACCGGACTTGTGATAGATCCGGCGAAGGTGTCGTCACAAACCACGCCCACAATTGGTTACGGGCAGGTCCTCGATTCGGGGGCGGCTCAATACGATGTCGTTCCCGTTTATCTAAATACGACCAGTTTTTATGCTTACCTGCGCGGCACGGCTTCGACCTACGCCAACCTTCCTGCAATCGTTAACGCCACCACGCCGATCACGTTCGGTAATGCCGATGAAGTGACCATTTTCGTCGACGTGCCGATCGCTGGATGGTCTTCGTCCGTGCAAATGTCTGACAGCGCCGACCAAAGAGTTGTCGCGGCCGGGGCAACTTCGAGCGCAGGTCAAAGTATTACGGGGTCAAACGCCGATTTAAGTTTCAATTCTGAAACTGTCGATACTCACGGAGCATTTTCAAGTCCTTCGTTTACCGTCCCGGTTTCGGGCGTCTATTCATTAGATTTGAGTATATATTTTCAATCGGCTACCGCTACGAACGGGACAGGATTTGCATACTTTGTCCAGAATGCATCTCAAATAGGGCAAACCGTATCGGTCGCGCTAGGGGCATCATCGGGACAAATATACCCCGGCAGCGTAAACATTCTTTATTCACTTAATGCTGGTGACGTAATAAAAATCGTCGTCAGTCAAAACAGTGGGGCGAGCGTAACTGCCACAGCGAATCTGTCAATTAAGCGATTGTCGGGGCCGAGTTCAATTGGCGCGACTGAAACAGTTGCAGCCCGCGTTTACGCCGCTTCAAACCAAGCTGTCAGCGGTTCACCGACTATCAATTTGGACACGGTTTCTTTGGATACCCATGGAGCGTTTAACACCAGCACGTACACGTATACCGTGCCCGTCGGAGGGCTTTATCAAGTTAGCGGGCAAATTACTTATGCGGCGAATACGACCGGCTACCGTCTTGCCCGTATTGTGAAAAATGGCAGTGTGATCACCGAAACATTGAGCGCAGCTAGCAATGCGGACAAAACATCGGCAGTAACCTCAACACTAGTCCGCTGCAATGCTGGCGACACGTTTACCTTGCAAGGAGAGCAAGGTTCTGGCGGCAGCTTGGATACAAATGGTGGGTCAAATCACGTTTACATGCATATTCACAGGATCGGACTCTAGCCCACGGATGGGATGAATTTATGGACGAGTGCCAAATGGACCAGCTTTTAGAGAATGAGCGCGAATGGCGCAGGCACGTCGTCGAACAGCTCGAGCGGATTAAAGAAACGCAGGCCACAATGCACGCATGGAATTTGGTGTTCCGATTGGCCGGCGGCGCGCTGTTTACGATTTTGCTTACCATCGTTGGCGCAATGATAAGTCGGGGAATTTGATGTCTGGCGAACGGGCAAAAGTGACGCAGGTCTGGGTCGGCGAAATCGATCCCGACACATTCTCATCGTACATCCAGTTTCGTTTGAGCGTTTTGTCGCTGCCCGGAATCATGCAAGGCAGCCTCGCGCGTTGGAAATACACGATCAAATTCGTCTGGGATATCGTCTGCGGCCGCAATCCGAACTATCTGATTGATTTTTCCCACAACGCCACGATTTTCGAAGGCGAATGCTGGCACGGCACGACCTCGGATGACGAGGAATACTCCGGATTCTGCAACGAACCACTGGATCGCGCGTTCAAGGATTCCGTGATTCGTCTCTGCAGGGAAGTCACCACGCGGTTCACGCGCGAGGAATTGCGCGTATATCTGCACGCGCGCAAGGGCACGCCCTACGGAATGATTCGTTCGAACATCGCCAATATCCATCCTTGGGTTTTGCACATCCCGTTTTTCGGCCGCAAATTCTGGCGCACCGGAAAATTCGTCATCAACTGTTCGGAGGTATCGGGCGAAGTGTCCGAAGGCGGGACCATCGACGGTTGTCCGGATCCGCTGAATTTCGGCGACCTGGACAAGTGTTCGCCCCTCGTCACCAGAGCCGTTTTAAAACCGCAAGTTTGTAACCACAACCATTTAACGAAAACCAATTCCTAGGGAGGAATATGCCTTATCTGAAATCGCCGCTCACGCGGCTGTTCTGTTTCGCGATCATGATGACTTCGATTCTGGCGTACGCGCAGGACGTCGTCGTACCCGTCGGCACGAATGAAGCGTTTCTGCTTTCACTTGCCGCTGCCATCGGATTGAAGGAAGCGACGACCCTCGGTATCGTCCAGGCCGTCGTTCAAGTCCTGATGAAATTCATCGTTTCGCCGTGGGCCGAAAGCTTGTTGGCCAAAAGCGGTGCCGCGAAATTGTACATCTATCTCGGTTTGAACATCCTCGGCGGCGTTATCGCGGGCATGGTCAGCGAGAATTTGACGATCATGCAGGCGCTGCTGAGTTCGGGTGTGCTGGCGTCGATCATGCTGTTGGTTAACCAAATCATGAAACAGACGACAAAAGTGGACGACAAGGGCGTGAACGCCATCGAAGTCCCGTTTAAGCGAATGTAATGAACGCAGGCGTCGCGAATTTTATAATCAAACTCGTTTCGAACAGGTCGAAGGATCTGTTCGTTTCGCGATTGGGGACGACGCTTTTACTTTCCCGGTTGGGAATCACCGGGTTCTTCGCCGACATTATCGGCTATGGAATTCGCGCGGTCATCGGTCTGTTTATCGACGAAGGAATCTATTTTGTAGATGTCACGATGGACGCGATCAAGGCCGGGCTGTCCATAAAAGAATTTAGAAAAATGGCCCTGACCGAATACGCAAAGGCCCGAAGGAAAGGATTGACCGATGCCGAGAAGGCTCAGATTCGTAAGGAATATCGCGATACTCTCGAACGCTTTACTCGCTTGCGCGTGCACGATGGTTCCAATCCAAAACCTTGAATTCATCCGGGTCATTCCGTTTGATCCGCCCGAAGCGACATCGATCGAATTGGTCTCGCGGAAACAGCGGGACTACAACGTAAAAGAAACGGAAGAATTGCTTCCTTACCTGACTTGCCTTACCCCGGAGGGCGTTCAGGAAATCATCAAAGCCGGGAAAAAACAGTGCCGCAAAGTTGGCGACGATTGCAACGTGAAACTGGACTCTGTCCGCGACACCGTCGAAGCGCTGGATAAGCTTGCCGAAAAAGTATTAACCCCAATTCCTTAAGGATGAATCATGGCTACAAAATTAGTAATGGGCGCCACTGGCCCCGATGTTAAAAAACTGCAATTGGATTTGAAGGCGTTGGGGTACAAACTCCGCGGCACTGGAACGTTCGCGGCGTTGACCGAAGCCGCCGTGATCGACTTCCAGCAGCGGTACAAATTGACGGTCGACGGCTGGGCCGGTTCCGTCACGCTGAAAGCAATCGCGAAGGCGATTAAACAGCTCGACAAAGGCACGATCATCCCTCCCGGAAAAGTCGAATTCCACGGGTTGAAGATCTACGAAGTCGACAGCCGCCGGACGAAAAATCTGATCAAGCGACTCCGCGATAAAATCGTTTTAAAAATGGTCCAGACCGATGAAAAATCTCTGCGCGCGGACATCGAACGTGTTCGGAACCACGGCGACCTGGCGGCGTTCGGGCGCATCGATTCCGCGGCGTCGCAGGCGATGTCCGATCTGAAGTTTCGCGAAAAGACCGGCCGCAACGACGGCGACGACGTCGAGGATACGCAAAAAATCGCGGGCGGTAAGAAAGGCTACGCGTGGTGCGTGTACGCCGGCCAAGTTTCGACGGCTATAGCAGAGGTCCTGACGGGCTGCATTTCGCCGATGCACGTTTCTGGTTCGTGCGCGACTATGCGTTCGGTGACGAAAAAATCATTGGCCAAAATGATCATCGAAAAATTCACCAGCGCACTGGCCGGCGACAAGTTGGTTTACAAATACACGAACGGCACGGGCCATTTCGCTACGCTAAAACGTTTGATCGATGAATTGTCATCGGAAAACAACGAGGGCAACACGACCGCCGGCAGGATTGGCGATAAAGTCGTGCGCGAAGGCGGCGGGCATTATACGACCCAGCGTTCTAAAAACGGCGGCAAGGGTATGGTACTGGCGATGATTATTCGCCCGTCCGTTGGGCTGAAGAAAGTCGCCTAGCCAGCGTTTTTTCGCCGGGTGGGGTTTTTTATTTTACCCTTCCCGGTAGATAGGCGGACGCCGTTATTCTTCACCACTGATTTAAGCTTTTTTGAATCGGCATTTTCTTTTGCAGCCGCAATATATTTCATAATTCCAGCATCCAAAAAATCTAGCAGCACGTCGTTCATAGACTGATTCTGAGCGTTCGCTATTTTTTGCACCCAGCCATGCATAAGGGCGGGCATTCTTAGAACGAACTTTTTCTCGCCGTCCGCGGCGTCTAATTCCTCGCCAACCATCGATTCTAAATATAAGCCGATTGCCTCGTTCAGATTTTCAAACGCTTCGTCTTCGCTATCGCCGTGGACCACGCACCCGGGCAGTTCCGGAGCGCGCGCGATAAACGCGCCGTCTTCTTTCGACCATTCGATTTCTTTTTTATATTCTGCGGCTTTAGTTTTCATCTGTTTCCCCTTTGACGACTTCGATTGCTTGTTTGATCTGGTACGGTTTCAATTCGTTTCCGTGCGGACTTAGGATCAATACTTTCGAACCCTTTTTCCAGCACTGGTGACTTCCGCGCTGGCGATCTAGTACGAATCCCAACCGACGCAACAGCGTGTACAATTCCGACGCCGATATCGTTTTGTTATTCAGTTTTTCTAGCAGGCGGTCGGTCTTGCTCATGATATTAAGATATCACAAAGTAATATCACTAGCGATGGAATTCGGGCGGGTGACCTATTTTGACACGCGGGATTTCGAGCTAAAAACGAACGTGTTTAACCTGAAATAATTTCCCCGCGAAACCGGGGGCAAATATTGGCGTGCGCCGCCAGGGCCGCGCTGGCAAGGCCTTCCGTCCATTCCTGGGCCGACGTCGGTCGCGGGTTCGTCAGGTAGTAGCAGGCCTTGCACGGGTGATACGGGCGGGCGGATTTTGATTTGGCCGGCGGATCCGCCAGGCGGCCGACGTCCATTCCGAGGACGTTCAGTCTTATGGTTAAATCTACCATAGACCCGAAACCCGTATTCAGGTCGATCCGGCAGGGGTCCGCGGCGCGCGACCGAACCGCGGACGCGTGGCATTCGAAAATGCGCGACAGGTTCCCTTTATTTGCCGCCAGCCCGCCGGACGCGATCCGGGTGGTTGATTTTCGGCCGACGAGCTCGAATATTTCGCGGGCGATAGCGAATTCCGCGGCGTCGAATATCGCGTGTGCGAATTCGATTTCATCCACGGTTTTGATCGAAAATTGGGACAGCCGGCGCGCGGCTGCCGCAGCCATTTTCTGATTCGCGCCGCGCCCGTCAACCCATAGGAATTCTAGGGCCGGGGGCTGATTTTCGGTGATGGTTGGCGCGCGCATGGCCCGTCGTACGCAAGATCCTACGGGGGGGCAAACGCACGCCGCAGCGGGGCGGAATTGTAAAATGTCGCCGCTGTCCCAATGGGTCAGCGAAGGCCCGGTTCGAATTCGTGACGAATGGTTGGATCGCTCTCTTTATATAAAATCAGGACGCGCCCATCGCGCCAGCCGTAGTAAAAATGGTTGTTGGCGTACTCGGTGTGACAGGTATACGCGCGATCAATTGGACCGAAATTCAGACAATGGCTCACGTTTAGTCGCATTGATTCGTCGCCGCCGACCACGTCTACGTCGCAAGTGCATCCGAAGTCGTTGCCGGTCCAAATCATCAGTTTCCCGTTTTGTCCGTCGCTTAAATCCCAGTCGTTAAACGTGGCATTTTTGTCGTTCCACCCTCGGTATAGAGTGTCGATGTCCTCTTCTTTGGCGCAGCCCGTAAACAATATTAAGATTATTAACAGTGACATCCGTCGCATATCCGCTCTTCGGACGAGACGTTGGTCCACTAAATAGCCTTAATAGAATTCACGGCGGCATGACATTGCAAGCCTTTAGAAGTTGTTTAGAAAACAGCTTTAGTTTTATTTTGGGACGGTCGAAATGTTAAGCGTGGATCATATTGAAGCAATCGAACGTTTGAAAGATCGGCTATTCGAATTGACCGTAGCGTTGGCAGACCTAGAGGAATCCCTAGCTGCCGGGCCTGCGCCCGCGCCCCCGCGCCTTACCATCGTTCCGTTCGGCCCACCGGCGGGCGTTGTCCAGGATTCGGGCTCGGCCGACGCGATCACTAGCTTTGAAAAATCCGAGTAGCGCCGACTCGTCCGTGGTCATTTCAACCGTCGGTTTGGCGCGCGCGACCTCGTCGATTTTGCTTTCGATCCGGTCGAACCGCATCGTCAATACGGTCGCCCAGTCAGGAAGCGGATTCGCCTGAACGACGGTTGGGTCGGTGAAATATTCTGGCGATACATTAACTGCGGCGCAGATTTGGGCCAGGCGGGAATCGTCCGGGAAATCGCGGCCCGTCTCCCAGCGCGAAACGCTCGGCCCTTCGACTCCGACCAGTTCGGCCAGCCGTTCTTGGGTCAGACCCGCGACGCGTTTGCGCGCTTCACGTAGTCGTTTTCCAAACTGCGCTTTGAAAATATTCACAAACGTAGCCTACTTACGTACACGCGTAGATTTAATGGGACGAATGCGTAGATTCTGTTGATTAATCTACGCAAATACGTATATTCCCCACATGAGCAACGAACAGCTGCTGGAGAGATTTAAGCGGTACAAGGCACGGGTCGGAAGCGCACAAGCGCTTTCGTACCTCACGTCAAAGGGAGTCTGCGCCACGAACGCCGATCGACTTTGTCGCGATGAATACAAGGGCGAACCCCGGAAGAAACTCCGGAACGCGCTTTTGGACGTGCCGGACGAACCTCGCGGAATCGCTTCCTAGTTTTCAGTTTACGCAGCGCTATGTACGCAATTTAACCCCGTGTGTCAACGGGGCAACGGAGGAGTTTGTCCAATGGGTAACAAGGCACTGATGGTTTTGGTTCAGGAATCGGCTGCGCTCGAGACGGCGTTGATCGAAAGCGGTGGCGAAATCACGCCAGAAATCGAAGCGTTGCTGGTCGTAAAGGACCTGCACCTTCCCGAGAAAATCGACAGCTACGCGATGGTTACGGACCGGATGGATGCGGTCGCGCAGTTCTATAAATTGAAAGCCGACATGTTCCTTCGGATGGCGAAGTCGGCTGAATCGGTGATCGATCGTTGCGAGGCAAATATAAAGGCGGCGATGACCGCGATGGCGACGGACGAAATCAAGGGCAACGATATTCGGTACAAGCTGCAGAAATCGCCGCCCGCGTGCGAAATCCCGGACGAAAACCTGATCGATGCCGGATACAAAATTACGCAAACGATTACGAAGGTCGATAAAAAACGGATCACCGAAGATCTGAAACTGGGCGTTCCGGTACTTGGGGCCAAACTCACCTACGGGACTTCGCTGCGCCGATACGCCGCGACGCCTACGAAAAAAATGGTGACCGCATGAATCCGGAAGAAACAACTGCGGGCGCATCGGTCGTAGTCGCGCGGCCAGATTCCACTTTTTCATACCATGCTGATGGTCGGCCTAAGCGGTCCCAGACAATTGGCAAAATTGCCGCCGCGTTGGCGAAAGCGCAGGGCGAAATGGAACACGCGGGGAAGGATGCGAAAAATCCCGCGTACGGTTCCAAATACGCAACGCTGGCTTCGACCTGGGATGCGATTCGCGAAGCCCTCGCAAAACACGAAATTTCCGTCTACCAGCGCGTGCTTTTTATCGGCGATAAAACCAAATTATGCACGATGCTCGCCCACGCATCCGGTGAGTTTTTTGACGATAGCGAGGTCGAATTGATTTTCGACCGCCAAGGTGGGCGGACGACGCCGATGCAGGCGATGGGATCCGCGCTCACGTACGCCCGCAGGTACGCATTGCAGTCCGCCGCCGGAATTGCATCTGAAGATGACGACGGCAATTCCAGCGGGGCGCCCCAGCCGAAGCCAGCCGCGCGGAAAGATCCGATCCAGGATGCTAAGGCAGAAATTGCAGCGGTCGCGGATGACCCCGGTGAATTCAAAATCACATTCGGCAAACACAAGGGCCTGCAGCTGAAGGAGATGGATATTTACGACCTCGCGAATTACGTCGCCTATATCGAAAAGGAAGCTAAGGAAAAACAGCAGCCTTTGAAGGGTCAGGTCGCGGCGCTGATGGTATCCGCCAATGCGTTCCTGAACTCTAGACGCGCGGGCAATGACCGAATCGAAAACCATGCGGCATCGGCGGCGCATGCGTGAGCTCTTACATCGAACACGACATTTCGGACGACTTGTGTGTGGCGGGCGAAGTCATCGTCCGCGACGATTCGTTCGATCACGCATTTGGTTTCCAGAAATCAAAGGCGGTCGTGGTCACGGACGTTCGAATTTACGAACGTCGCAAAGGCAGGTTCCGGAATACGACGGTGGGCGTGCGCCGGCTGCAGCGGCGCCGTTTTGATTTTTTAGTCGACTGCCTCCGCGAACACGCGCAGGCGATTATTGACCGCGGGGAGTGCTCATGACGACGCAGATGGTTTGGGCTTTGGTTTTCGGATGTTCGTTGGTTTTGGGTCTGTTGATTTGGCTTACGGGGGGAATATGTCGGTAAAGCTTCCCTCCGGGAACTCGATGACTAAGGAAGTCGCGAAATTCCAAGTCGCGTCGGCGTCGGTATGCGTGGGAATCGCAGCGAATAATTTGGCGCGCGCGATGCATGACATTTTCCCCGTGTCAGGAATGTCTGACGATTGGGAATATATCCGCGAGTTGGAATCGAAAGTTCGGGCCCTTGCGGATAGGCTGGCGAAAGAGCGGATGCGTACCGATATCGACTTGGTTTCTGAATTTAAACCAAAAGCAGTGGGGGTATAATTTGGCGGCGAATTTTGAAATGGCGAACGCGGATGATCCCGAAGGAATTATTGTGGCGACCCAGCGGTCAGTGCTCGCCGGATTGCAGGGACTGTTTAAAGGATTGCAAGAAGACATCGGCGGTCCTGGCATGACGTGGGAGCAAATCGATTTGGTTCTAACCAAATTTAAAGAAAAGAAGCCGCAGATCATCACGCAGGAGCGGGAAACATGAAAACGAAAGCCGTAACGATTCAAGGCTTCGTAAATCCGGAAGGAATTAAAAATTGGGACTCGATGGTCGATATTACCTTCAGTAAACAGCAGTTCCCATTGCTGGTGCGGGCGACAATCGAAGTCGAACTTCCGCAAAAATCCGTCACGATTACCGAAGAAGAGTTCGACGCCGCGCACGTCGCGCTGAAAAAAGAAAACTATCCGAACGGGTTTCTGCGCGTTGAAGACCTCAAGGCGATTATTTTCAAGGACGCGAAGTGAAAACGGAACTTTCAATTTCCTTGGGCGGCAGGATTCGCGCAGCTCGGAAAAAACACAAAATCACGCAACTGAATCTAGCCGGGGCCGTCGGCCTCGCATCGCCGTCATACCTATGCGAAATCGAAAAAGGCAAAAAACTGCCGTCAATTGATACGTTATTTCGGATCGAACAGTTGTTGGGGCCCGTATGGGAATCGCCAAAATGAGCACGCCGAAGCATACGCCTGGCCCATGGGCCCTCGATGATCCGAATGAAATGACTTCTGCCGTTGCCGAAACCGCCAGACATGGAATCTACGGATTATTTTTGTCCGAGGAACAGTGCGAAACCAACGATAGAGCATTTGAATTGGATAAGGCCAATGCCCAGCGGATTGTCGACTGCGTGAACGCCTGCGAAGGAATCAATCCTGCGGCGGTGCCGGAGCTAATCGCATCAATTCAAAATCTAAACGAGCAGCTGGATAATTTCTGGAACTGTGGACGCGCCGAAGGCTTCGTTAAGTTCATATGCAAAGCGCAGAAACGGTGCGAAACCGCGCTCAAATTGGCGAAGGAAAAACCGTGACGAGGCCTGACACCAGCGCTTTGCGCGAAATCCTCCACGACTACGCAAAACGCGGCTGGATTACAACCGATGAACTGGCTTCAGCCGCAGGTTTTCGTGCGCGCTGGGTCAGGGAAAACTCCGGCGTCGGGAAACTGATACCGCGGGCAAAGGAACGACCAATTCGGTTTGATCCGTTGGCGGTGGCCGACGTACTTTGTCCCGCTCCTAAAATCAGTTCTTTGACAATCGAGAGGCACAAGACACGCGCTGCACCACCGAGGAGGTATAGCAAATGTCTGTAACTGTATCGTTTAGAAAAGACCGAAACCGGTACCGGGTGAATTACTACCTGGCGGACGGGACGAGAAAAAAACGGCTGTTCGTTGAACGTTCAGCCGCCGAGAAATTCGCGGAATCTGTGAGTTTGGGGAAACAACCAGAAGACGAGGATTCTATCACGATCGACCAAGCTGGCAAAAAATATTTCCAGTCAGAATCGGTGCGTAAGGATCCGAAATCCAGGTCGAACGAAAAACTCTACATCAATCTGCACCATTTCTACATGACCGAAGTTTGCGGTCACGCGTACCTGTCGTCGGTTTCATTGTCCGACCTCGAGGGATTCCGCGAATGGCTGCCGACGCTGACGGAACAGCCCTGGCAGAACGAATGCCCGGAAATCAAAGGCGAACTGCTACCGCGGAAAAAAATGCGGTGGGGCCCGAAAACCGTTAACCGGTGTTTGGCGATCATGAAGCATTTCTATCGGCGGCACGTGCAGTGGAAAAGTATCCCGTCGAACCCGACGGAGTATTTGGAGCTGATGGATGCCGAAGACGTGATTCGTCCCGCGATGTCGGCTGATCAATTTGACCTGATGCTGGCGAAAATTCGGCCGCAGGATCAATGGGCGGTACGTCCGCTTCGATTCATGTACCTGACGGGTTCGCCGGCAATCTGCGTTCAACGTTTGAACCGGACGGACGTGAACTTTCCGGATCGCACCTATTCGACTCTGCGCAAAAAAGGCAGAAAGGCGAAATGGAAACGTTCGTATTTCGGGATGACCGACGAGGTTTTCGCGGAGTTCGTGGCGGCGATTAACGAATGGCCGGATCAGGACGGCGCGGTGTTCCGCGATTTCGGCGGGCGTCGTATTCTGGCGGACCGTTTAACGGAAATCGGGAACGACGCTATTAGGGCCGCTGGCTTAAAAGGCATCACCCTCTATGGGTTGAGGCACGCTTTGGCCACGGACCTAACTGAAGCCAACGTCGCGACCGAGAAAGTACGCCAGGCCATGGGTCACGCATCGATTGCCACGACCCAACGTTACGCAAATAAGGTTTCGTTAAGAAGTGTGGCATTGGATATTCAGTCGGTACGTGGGGCCCGGCTGGGGCCCGTCGGCTAGTTTTGGATACGCATGGTGGAAGTGATTTTATGGAGGTAAACCAACGAGAGGATTAGGGAAATTTTGGAGCCGACGAGCGGACTTGAACCGTCGACCTACGCATTACGAATGCGTAAAAGGCTGTTTTCCTAACCATCTAATTTCGTGGAGTTTTGTGCCTTTCGATTCGTCGTTTCGCACACTTACGCCGCCTACGTTGATCTACCTCTAACTACGTGAATGCACGTCGGTGCCCGGCAACAACGGGCCCCACGGGCCCCAGAAATGGGACGCAACTTAGGGGGTACGGTGAAGAAGGTTTTTCATGATTTGCACCGCTGGAAGAAGCGGTGGTTCAAGGATCTAGGTCCGCGCGGCCGCGATATTTGGAATTGGCTTTTGGATTCCGTTTACGAAACCTACGGCGTTTGGGAAATCGACCTGCGCGATATCGAATACATCCTTGGCTACAAAGTGACGATGGAAGAAATCCGCACGGTGTTCGGGCCGCGGATTCACGAATTCGGAAACGGGAAACTGTTCATACCGGAAGCGATCGTTTTTCAATACGGCGAATTGAGCGATGCCTGCAATCCGCACAAACCGGTTCTTCGCGAACTTCGGCGTTTGGGTCTTTATGAACTCTACCTGGAACTGTTGGCTAACTCTAAAGAGGGGGTTTATGAACCCACTAAGACTAATACTAAGACTGGGACTAGGACTAATTCTTCTTCTGTTTTAGAAGACGGACGCCGCGTTATAGAATCAGCATCGGATTTGATGGCCGCCATTCCGCTGGTCACCCGCGATCAGTTCAAACACAAATATCCCGAAACCTGGCTGAACGAGGAAATCGAAAACTGTTTCAATTTTCACTACGCCGAAACCGCGACCCGCCCGCAGAATTCCGGCCAATGGATGAAAAAGCTGCATTCGTGGATATTGCGGGCATGGCGGGATCGGAAACAAAACGCCAAAGGAAACCACGACGACCTCGATGCGCTTGATCTGACGACGCCGCGGAGGCCCGCATGACGTCGCGGGATGTTTTGATCGCTCTAACGCGACAATCGGGCCCATTTTGTCGTCGCCGCTATATTGCGGTTCCGAATGTTAGCTGGGGATGGGGGCTCGATTACGAAGCCGATCTAATCGCGGTGAGCCCCGCCGGGTGGTGCACGGAAGTCGAAATCAAAGTTAGCAAGGCAGATTTAAAGGCCGACGCCGCCAAACATAAATGGTCACGCGGCCTGGGCCCGATGATTTCTCGATTCTATTACGCGGTTCCAGACTCCCTGGAGGAATTCGCGCTTCAAAATATTTTGCCAAACCACGGGCTGATCATCGTGCGCCCGGATACGCATTCAACCGGATTTCCAAGAGCAAGGGTGGTGCGACGTGCTGACCGAATTGCAGCCGCTAGGAAAACAAATCCGGATGAATTGAATAAACTTATGCACCTCGGAATCATGCGTTTCTGGGATGCGATGCTGAAGGAAACGGCATGACGGAACCCGTGAAAACGATGGATCAGGATATTTTCAAGTCTGAAATCAAACGCCTGCGCGTACGGTTTGGCGATCGCGCTTTCGATGCCGAAATGACGAAACTGGTTTGGGACGAAGTTTCGACGATGTCGGCCGACGGATTTCATAAATACGTCAGCACATTGATCGGGCACCGCGGGCCGTTCGATCCGCCGCTGCTCGCCGAATTCCGGGAGGCCCGGCTGTTCGAAGAACGCAATAATCTGAAAAAGGAAACGGCGGGCGCCGGCCGCGAACTTCGGAAAGTTGATTCCCTGGGATTCGACCGGATGCTGGCTTTGAATTTTCCGGGCGCGAAATCCGCGAAAGACGCGCTAGCGATTGCCAAGAAAAAACGCCAGGGCGGCAACGATGACGGCCCGGGGGCAGCGTGAATGGCGGCTTACTACAACGAAATCGACCCATTCAACGTCGCGTGGCTAAAAGCCCTGATCAAATCCGGTGCTATTGCGGATGGGGAAGTTGATGGGCGCGACATCAGAGACGTCACAGCAACTGACCTTCGAGGATTTTCTCAACACCATTTCTTCGCCGGCATCGGAATCTGGAGCTACGCCCTCCGTCTCGCCGGTTGGTCCGACGATCGTGAAACCTGGACCGGATCCTGCCCATGCCAACCTTTCAGCATCGCAGGCAAAGGAAATGGGGATTCTGACGAGCGGCACCTATGGCCCGCCTGGCAGTGGCTCATCAAACAGCATCGCCCTAACGTCGTTTTTGGCGAACAGGTTGAAACGGCGGTCGGTCATGGCTGGCTCGACCTTGTTTCGACTGACTTGGAAGGAGAAGGCTACGCCATCGGGCCGGTCGTATTCCCAGCTTGTGGCATCGGCGCGCCGCACGTCCGAAAACGCCAGTGGTTTCTGGCCCACACCGATGGAGGGAACTCCGGCGCAAAACGGAAACAACTACGCGGGAAACAACGACTCGTCTCGAAAAACGGTAGCGCTCAGCCATTGGCCGTCGACTCGAGCCGAGGACGCGGAATCATCCGGAGCTCGTTGGAATCGTCAGATATTCGACACCTTGACGGCCGTGTCGACCCATCTGGCGAATTGGAGCACGCCGATAGCGAACGACATTCGCGGCCCACAGAAGGGGCCGAAACGCCAGGGCGGCACGTGTCTGCAACTGCAGGCGATGTCGGCTCAGCCGGCCCGGTTAACGGTCACTGGCGAAGTGCTGACTGGCTCTACTGCAGGGATGACCGGTGGCGGCCGGTTGAACCCGGCACATTCCCGCTGGCTCATGGGGCTCCCGCGCGTGTGGGACGACTGCGCGGTTACGGCAATGGAATCGTTGCCCAGGCGGCGGCGGAAATGATCGCAGCTTCGATGGAATATTTGGAACAGATCAAATGAATATAACTTTTAAAATATATTTTAACTCGTCCCCGGGCCGGGAATCCTTCCTTAAAAACCTGCCTTGCCAGATGGGTGTTCACACCCGGCCCGGGGACACTTTTTTCAGAGGCAAATCATGAACACGTTTGACGACGAACCCGCATGTATTCGGTCCGACAAAATGAAAGCAGAAATAGAAAAGGGAGAACGGAAAAATGACGATACAGACGCTAGCAAGCAAGATCGCGAAACACGAAGGGAAGAAAAGCCAAGCGAAGATTGGGGACATAAGGGAAATCCTGAAGCTTATAGCCCAGTTTGAAGCCGAACACGTGATGGACAACCCAGGCATTCAGGACGGACCGATAGACGTATTGGAATTGGAATCCGACAAAATATTTTTGCGCTTGCGGAAAAAGCAAACGCGAATCGTTCGTAAAACAAAATAGATTTTGGTTGAGGCGCTATCCCGTTGGCCGCGATCGCTGAAGCGGGTCCGATCCCCAGCACGCAGCTAGTGTATGCCGCGGTTTAAATGCGCCGATACCTTTTTAGGAGGTTGGTTTGGAAACGTTTTTTAAAATAGCCGGTGTCATTTGCCTGATTCTCGGATTGATCGGTTTCGTGATGTTGGGGTTATCGGTGTTAATAGAAATTGTTAACAAATTCCGCGATCGTTGGCGCTGGGACGCGGAAGAACTAATTCGCCGCGACGTCGGCAAAGAATTGGTTACATATTCCTGGTGGTTTTCGGAACAGCCGTCGGTGATGTTTGGAATCCGCGCATTGGGTGAGCACTATTCGCGGAACGGTCGGATCGATATCAGCGTAGCGCGCGAAAGTTGGCGGAGCGAACTCGATTTACTTCGAATGGAAATTACCAAAACACATGGGGGAAAAGCCAATGGCGAAAAATCTAATTGAACTGGGCCCGAACATTCCGGTCGACGTGCAGGCGCTGATCGATACCCGCGCGCTGGTGCAGGCGAATTCCGGCGGCGGGAAATCGTACGCCATTCGAAAGCTGCTGGAAAAAACCCACGGCAAAGTCCACCAGATCGTGTTTGACATCGAAGGGGATTTTTCATCGCTGCGGGAAAAATTCGATTACGTGCTCGCCGGCAAGGGCGGCGATCTGGCGCGGTTAGGGAGAGTGTGGGGGTGAGTTATGGGCATTGATGCAACAATGGCTGTGGCTCTAAAAGAAGGCTCTGACGTTGACGCGATAAACGCACGCTTTAGAGAGACGCACTCTAAAGATGACAGCACGTTTTACAAAGACGATGAGAATTTGATTCTGGCTCTCATGCCTAGAGATGCTGAAACGATTGAATATGTGAACGCTTACAATGTGCAAACCGGCTTGTGCAGATATTACGGCGTTGGCTATGAGCGCGGGCCGGCCCTTAAACTTATAACCCAACTTGAATGGCTTCGCGCACAACCCGAAGTAATTGAAGTTTACTATGGCGGCGATACTTCTGATTGGCCAGCACTATGGACGCGACAAGACTCCGAGAAAGTACTCTGGCACTTTTTTAGGAATGGCCACACACCCTATGCTGCACACTGGGCAAAGGCTTCATGGAAGCAAGCCGACTAAACAACCCCCAGCCTATACTAAGATAGTTACTAAATAGTTTTAACAGAGGAGAGAAGAGTGAAAGTAAGATTACTAGTGTTAACAGTGGCGATTGTTTTTGGTCTAACTGCGTGCTCAGCGTGCAGCGAGATAATCAATCATCCAAAATGGTCCGAAGGTAAATAGTTCTGTCGAGGCGGGTCTCTCGCGTGCAGCGAGTTGAGCCATGCATCGGTGCTGTGATCATGGAGTCTCCGCAAGGGGTGATCTCATTCAGCATCAGGCCCGCCCCGACTTTTAAAGGATGTGGAGAGTATGGGAAAAGAAAACTTTTGCGAACAGCTAGATGAAAAAGCTGACGCGTTTGTTGGCGGGATTGTGCCTGAAATCTACAAGCGCCTTGAAACGGCTAAAATAAACTATGACGAAGAACTTCTTTGTTTGTCGCTGGCCGATGGCTTCAAGGCTGGCTACATGGCGCGTGATAAAGAGTGCGACGAATGCAAACTGACCCGCAATAAAAAAGCTAGGAGACGCAAATGACCCAACCAACCGCCGCCGAGAGGGTGTTAGATAAAGTGGCCAAGGCTCATCGAATTATTTGCGATCTAGCTGCGGGCAAACACCGCTGGCAAATGTGCGTGCCTCCGCAAAAAGACGATAGCGATATGGTTTTGCAAGCGCCACTGGATATTATTCCGCAGCTTCTCGCCCTAGCCCAGCGGCAGAATGAGGCGCTAATTAAAATATCTCGTGCCCGTTTTGATAACCCAAACAAAGAGATGGGCGACTTGCTCTTATATAAAAGCGCCGTTTCGGATGACGCCCTCGCCGACTTCGACAAAACAATTCTTGAGCTTGGGGGTGGGTGATGATTTGTCCGCACTGTAAAAAGCCAATTCATAAAGGCGACAACAAGGCATTAAAAAAAGAAGTGCTTGCTTGGTCGGCTAAAGGATATTCGGCGAGAGATATTGAAGCGTTAACCCAGCGCCAAGTGTCGTTTTCCACGGCAGCTAAATGGGTGAGAGAGGCGAAATCCAAATGACCCCCCTCGCAACTCTGCTGGCGGAGAGGCTTCAAGACGCAACACACCCGCGAAACATGGGCGGTGAGACCCGCGCTATTGTGAACCAGTTGGCTAAGGTCGTGGAAGCCTATGAGATGGAGTGCCAAAACCATAGATGGCAAATGGCACCCTATTCAAAATATTTATATCAATGCGACCGCTGTAAACAGAAAACCACGGTTGGGTTAGAGCCAGAGTGTTACGACGGGCCATGTGAATCCGAAGCCCTCGCATCCTTGCGCAAATTAGTTGGGGAGGG
>Ga0172380_10001435_pt1 | contig 40845 bp, 57 predicted proteins | sample Leawe162metaG_FD_119747 | JGI IMG/M metagenome (GOLD analysis project Ga0172380, IMG submission 119747) | Leachate microbial communities from a municipal landfill in Southern Ontario, Canada - Leachate well 162 metaG | ecosystem: Engineered > Solid waste > Landfill > Unclassified | place...
AAGCATTTCCTGGGCCGATTCCCGACGTGCAATCACGTGGTCTACCTGCGCCCGACGACTCCTTCCAGGGATACATCGGTACTCAAGGAAGCAATCGCGATAGTGGAAAACGGCTACTCGGCGTCGGGGGACATGATCGATTCAGCGCCGTGGTCAAGCCTGCGCTCCGTACAGAAGATGCCCGAATCGGCCTACAAGTGCTTTGATATGGGCAACGAGCACCTGCTGAACCCCATCAGGCACGGGCGGCGGGATCTGACCAACCTGCCGAATCAGCAATGCCCACAAACATATGCGGCAAACGGGTATATCGATATTCTGTCCGGAAAATGGGCGCGGTACGGGGCGGATGTGTTTGGCGACTGCATTTACGGCTATCTCACGCCTCCCGTGGTGGAACTCGATACACCCGAGCAGTGGGCCTATGCGGAATATCTGATCGAGAAAGGACTTGCATGAGACGGTTGGCAATAATTGCTTTGAGTATCCCATGCATAGCACTTGGGATCTTCTTCGACCTTCTTAAATTACCAATTGTCGTGATGGTTTTCCCTTTTCTGTTTTGCATTCAAACCACACTCCATCTCAGGCACCAAGAGGGCTTCCGGAACCTCTGGGAGTTTCTGCTGTTGTTTATGGCAATGGGGACAAACATGAGCATGGAATGTATGGGATTTCATGGGTGGAAAGGACTGGTTTGAAAAGATCCGATATCAACTCTCAATTCCGGTGGGACGAAGCGCAAAACGCAACCGTATGGTCTGCCGGCAGAAAGTATATCGATTTCACCAGCGGGATATTCGCGGCAAACCTCGGCCACAATAACGATGCCGTACTTGATGCCGTCCTCGACGCCGTCTGCAAGACGGGCCCGCATTCCTACAGCTACGGTCTGCCGTCCCGCGACGAGTATCTGAAGCGTTTGTGCGCGTGGTCCGGGTTCGAACACGCCCACCTGTTCACCACGGGATCTGAGGCAGTAGAGGCGGCGATGCGCGTAGCTTGGATTTTGGGGTACGGCGCCGACGACTTCTACGGCCTGCCCGGATCGTTTCACGGCAAAACCTGGGGACCGGATAAGATCCTGCTCCGATTCAACGATGCGTGCGATTTCCACGAAAAAGATGTTGCCATAGTCGAGGGATACCGGGGATGGGACTGCCATTTCTGGGAGCCGGAAGTAATTGAATCCGTTCGATGCGCCGGGCTGGTCATAGCCGATGAGGTCCAGAGCGGATTCGGGCGCACGGGAAAGCGGTTTGCCCACGAGCACTACAAGAATCTGGTCCCCGACATGGTTGTCACCGGCAAGGGACAGGGCAACGGATGGCCGGTGTCTGCCGTCCTGGCAAGAGGCAGATGCGCGGATGTTCTGAGAGAACATGCCGACGAGTTTTCCAGTACGCACGGAGGCAATCCAGTTGCGTGCGCGGCAGGTCTGGCCGTGCTAGATGAGTTCGACCGGCGCGGGTTTTGGGCTGACGTAAACGCTGTATCGATGATCCTGCAAAGCGGTCTGGCCGACTCGCCTTATCCGGTCAACTGCCGGGGGGTGGTCGCGGCGATCCTCACACCCACCGCGAAAGATGCGGATCGAATCGTGCTCGGCTGTCGTGAGAAAGGGCTGCTCGTTGTCCACACCGGCAAGGCAAGCGTCAAAATCGGACCGCCCCTGACGATTCCAGGGCGGGAATTGGCGGAAGGACTGGGAATACTAATCAGTATCTTGAGGAACGCTTCTTTGCCTGGACTTGATTGCTTCACAACTAATCTCGCCAAAGGTATGGAACAACTTGCCAATCAGATCGATGAAGAAGCGTTCAGATCCATGGAGGGACAATGCGCCACTGCGGATTAATGGTCCAGAACATGGACAGGGAAATTGATTGGTTCCAACGGCTCGGATACAAGGTCAAAATCCATCGAGTTGAAGAATGGGCGAACCGGCGCTTGGAAATCGTCAAGATGGAGCGCGATTACGATCATACGATGGTGGAACTCATTCATCCTATAACCGGAGAGTGGTCGCCACACATATCGATTGATGTGGATTCATGGCCGAAATCCCCCGTTGTAGTGAAATGTTTGGGCGAGCCAATGGACGAAACTCTGGAAGTCGGATTCGCGATCAGCCCGAACGGCAACGTTGTGGAACTGGTGAAAAGAAAGGCGGTGAAGTAGTGGAAACGAAAATGGTCGATCTGGAACGCACAAAGAAAGAAATGAAGGCGGCTGCGCCTCCAGCCATATCCTACGAGGACGAGAGATACCCCTACGGGACATGCCTTCGCTTCGAGAAATCCGAAATGGATAAACTTGGCCTAGATGCATCCAAACTTGCGGTTGGGCAGAAGATGGAAATCCGGGCTATCGGAGAGGTGACAAATATCTCCTCTCACGAGTCCACCACCGGCGAGGACCAGTCCTGTGCCATCCAGATCACGAGCATGAGTCTCGCCTATGATTTGGGCAGCAAGGGCAACAAGGCGTACAGGGATGCCCGCAAAAGTGGCGCAGGAAAACCCGAATAATCGGAGACAGCTATGAGCGGGATTGAATTTGCGGCAGTAGGCATGATTGACGGTGCTGCCGTGTTTTTAATTACAGCGATATCAGCGATTGTTTTCGCGTTCGCATTCTGGAGATTTATCGACTGGTTTGTGAACAGACCATAAAACCCATACGCTGGAGACTTCATGAGCGAAGATGCTGTAGCTTCCAAGATATGCGAATGTGGTTGTGGCAAACTTATTCAAACTACAGGAAGGCATTTGCGCGATGGTGTTCCTCGCTTTGCAATAGGACATTACGACAGAAAGACCAGCAAAAAGAAAGAAGGCAAAAACCCATTTCCATTTGCGAGCAAAGTTGAAGTTGTAGCATGCAAGAAATGCGACTGTGGTTGCGAAGAAGTAATAGAACTTAAAAAGTGGCACTTTGATGCCAAGTCTGTTATTCCCAGATTTATAAGAGGCCACAACCCTGCAACAGCGTTCGAGAATGGAAATAAGTTAGGCTGGAAAGGTGGAGAAATAACAGATGCATGCGGCTATGTCTGGTCTTATTCTCCAAACCATCCATACAAAAATGCACAAGGGAGGGGATACGTCAAGAGACATCGGCTTGCTATGGAGAAACACCTTGGAAGATATCTCGTACCGCATGAAGTAGTCCACCATATAAATGGAATCAAGGGTGACGACAGGATAGAAAATCTGTTACTCACTACAAACAGCGAACACATGAGGCTGCATCACGTACAGGGAGACTTTCCGAGAGACAGAAATCAGGACGGAACCTTTGCGCGAAAGGCTGTGTAAGTATGCGAAATCCTTACTTAGTTGGTGAAATTGGAATCAATCACAACTCCGATATGAATATTGCCAAGGCTCTCATCCGGCAGGCGCAGGAAACCGGCTGGGATGCTGTCAAATTCCAAAAGCGGACCATTGATGCCGTCTACACGCCCGAATTCCTCGCCTCGCCTCGGGAATCTCCTTGGGGAACCACGCAAAGGGCGCAGAAAGAAGCCCTGGAATTCTCCATCGAGCAGATGGGCGAACTCTTCGACTATGCGCGGTCCCTTGGCCTGGAGCCGTTCGCGTCCGCGTGGGACTTCGGTAGCCTGATTGAAGTGGAGGATCTCAATCCAAAGTACCACAAGGTGGCGAGCCCGTTTCTGACCAACAAGGATTTTCTATATGAGGTTGCGAACCTGGGGAAGAAGACATTCATATCTACGGGTGCATCTACCATGCGGGATATCGGGCTGGCGGTCGACCTTTTCCGGCGCTATTGCTGCCCGTTCACTCTCCTGCACTGCGTTTCGGTCTACCCGTGCCAGGAAGAACTGACCAATGTGGGAATGGTCAAGACTCTTCGCGAGGTATTCAAGTGCGATGTGGGCTATTCGGGGCATGAGGTTGGCATCCTTCCCAGTATCCTTGCTGCCGCGCTCGGAGCTTCGGTAATCGAGCGGCACATTTGCATTTCTCGTGCCGACTATGGGAGCGACCAAAGCGCGAGTCTTGAGCGCCGGGGAATGGAGTTGCTTGCGAAATACTGCCGAGGGATTCCGGCCGCAATGAGTGACGGGGTAAAAAGGATACTTCCGGGAGAGGCGGAATCGGCACGGAAATTGAGATATTGGGCGGACGTAGCATGAAATACATCAAAAACCTTGGGATAAGAACCTGCAAGACGGGTAAGGCGAAGTCTCATTGGGGGTTGTTCGAATGCCCCAAATGCGGTGGCATAGTTGAAAAACAGGTAGCTAACGGAAAGCGTGACCTATCTTGCGGATGTACGCACTACGATGTTCACTATAAACATGGACTTACCCATCACAATAGGTCCGGCCATGACATCTACAATGTGTGGCGCGGTATGATAGCGCGGTGTTACACCCCAACTGCCAAAGCCTACGACAGGTATGGTGGGAGAGGAATAGATGTGTGTGCGGCTTGGAAAAACGATTGTGTGGCATTTAGCAGATGGGCAACTGGAAATGGGTGGAGGCCGGGACTGACTCTTGACAGGATAAACAATGATGGTCCGTATCATCCTGACAATTGTAGATTTGTAACTCCATTCCAAAACAGGATAAATGCATCAGATGTTAAACTGAACGAACATATAGTTACTTTGATACGGGCCATGTACTCAAGCGGCGGTTTTACTTACTCGGGATTAGGAAAACTGTTTTCTATCAGTGGTTCACAGGCTGGAAGGATTGTAAAGCATCAAACATGGAGGGGCATAGCATGAAACCAAAAGCCCTCCTAGCATGTTACGACAACGGAAGTCATCTGCCTTTTTTCCCAACAAATTTAGCGTATCTCTACTCTGCGCTAGACCGGGCAGGGTGGCATGTCGAGGTATGGCACCAAGACATACACCACTACCCCGACCGCGATCTTACCAAAAAGGTTGAGGAAGGGTTTGATTTGGTGGGGCTAGGATTCGTTGCGGGCTATTATCAACACGCTAAGGCAGTATCGCTTTCAAAGGCAATCAACAACGCGTGTAACCGAAATAGTTTCAAGTTCGTCCTTGGTGGTCATGGCCCGGCTGCATCCCCAAAGTATTTCTTAAACAAACTCGGAGCGGACCATGTAGTCATTGGTGATGGCGAAGAGGCTATTTTAAACCTTACCGCCCCTATAGTCCAAGGCGGACGATGCAAGCCTGATTTCTGGCCCGCATATTCCGAATTTCCGATGGAGATATACAGACTTCACAGATTTCCAAACTCTGATCCATCAGCATTCACGGTCCCCCTGCTTTCTGCTCGCGGATGCTTCTATAATTGTTCATTTTGCGCCAGGATAGTGAAAGGTTTTTGTCCCAGAGAGGCAAAAGACGTTCTCGAAGAACTGACTTGGCTTCACTACCACTATGGGGTTCGTGATTTCCAATTCAGCGATGAGCTGCTCATGTCCAGTGAGTCCCGCGCCGTCGAGTTCTCAGAGGCAATCATGGCCCTGCGCTTCAAGATCAAATGGGACTGCAACGGAAGGCTCAACTATGCCGACCCCGAAGTCCTTCAGATCATGAAAAAATCGGGTTGCAACTACGTGAATTATGGGGTAGAGGCCCTGGACGATGAAGTCCTGCGCCTCATGAACAAGAAGTTAACCGTCGAGACCATAAACAAGGGCGTAGAGGCCACAATAGACGCCGGTCTTACGCCGGGACTGAATATCATGTGGGGAAACCCCGGCGACGATGCTGAAACCCTCAGACGTGCGGTTGACTTCCTCCTCAAATATGATGGGGTGTCTGAACTTCGCACGATCCGGCCCGTAACGCCCTATCCCGGATCAGCACTTTTTGACCTGGCTGTCGAGCGGGGAATGATTGAGGATGCGGCCGACTTCTACGAGCGCAAGCACACGAATTCCGATCTGTTTACCGTGTCGTTCATGCCGGACATCTCACCAAAAGAAGCGGATTTGATGCTCTGGAAGGCAAACGAGCGGCTGATTTCCGCATATTACATGCGGTGCACCATGGCGGCATCGGGCAGGGCGAGAGCGTTCTACACGGGACAAGACGCGACTTTTAGAGGCTGGAGGGCTGCATGAATGAAGATGAGGCTTTTTACAAAAACTAGCCGAAGCTTCTGAGACTTCTGGCGGGGGATGAATATGAAAAAATCTAACTCGCACCGGCGCTGAAACAAGAACCGGCACCGGTCGGACGACTCGGCGAAAAGAGCAAGATGGAATATCCAAAATGACAGAGGCGTAACCGGGCTCAGAGTGTACCGGTGCTATGCCTGTAATGGGTGGCACCTGACCAGCCAACCATATCCCGGAGCGGAGCATTTATGAAATCAACCTTTGTTGAGAAGGTGTGGGGCCGGGAAGAAATCATAAGCACTCGCGGAAAGGTGATGCACCTGGACAGAGGCGCTCAGTGCTCCTACCACCGGCACGAAAAAAAGGAGGAGTATTTCTTCATCCTGTCCGGTGCAGTGCGGATGCGTCTTGGAGAGTGGGATCAGTGGGAGGAATGCGATAAGATGCCCGGCGACATAATCCACATCCCCATCGGAACATATCACAGCTTCATGGGACTGGAAGACTCTCGGATCATCGAGACGAGCTTGCAAGACGACGATCCAGCGGACAGCTACCGGCTTACGGAGAGTAGAAGAGGGGTTTTATGAATCAAAACTCCTACCAAGTCCATGATGATGAGAGCAATGTTACTGGATTGATAACCCAAGACCTTATTGACGAGTGCCTGAACGCAAAGACCGAGAATGTTGTTCTCAGGAAGACGGTAGAGCATCTTTCGCATGTGCTTCGAGAACTCACTGCGCAACCATCGATGCAGCAACGATACGACGCGTTTTACGGAAAATTCCAGCAAGACGCTATGAGTGCATACTGGAAACAAAACGTGAATCGCGCCCAACGAGAATACGAGGATGAACTGAAAAAATACATGGACCGCATGTATGCCGAGAGCATAAAAAGGAGTGCCAGATGATCCTTTCCAGAATCAATGTAGAACTTTCGAGCCACTGCAACAAGTCTTGCCCAATGTGCGGCCGCAGAAAGCTTGAAAAAGGACACCCCGATAAGTGCGATTGGGGCGACATGCCCGTGAAACTTGCCTACAAAATTGCGGAACAGATTCCACCCGGCACGATTGTGCAACTCCACAACAACGGTGAAAGCCTCCTGCACCCACATTTCGGGCGGTGCCTGTCATTTTTCAAGCACTGCATCACGGGCCTTAACAGCAATGGGATTCTGCTTGTCGAGAAGGCCGAGGAACTCATCGGCAATATCGATACGCTGACGATTTCCGTAATCCAGGACGACGACCCGCAACTTGCGAAAGAGCAGCTTGCGAATGTGCGGAACTTTCTGAAGTTGAAGGGAGACCGCAAGCCGAACATGGTCTATCGTCTGCTCGGGAAGGTGGATGAAAAAATATGGAAGCAGTTCCCGGGCATCGTAGCAACAAGGCCCCTGCACTCGGTAGCCGGGTCATTTGACTACGAAAAGCCCGTAACCATACCAGAGATGGGGATTTGTCTCGACCTCCTCACAAGCGTTTCCATTGATCGCTTTGGGCGCGTTTTCCCGTGCGTGAGGTTCAATCCGGACGGTCTCTCGCAGATCGGCGACGTCAACCACGCTAGCCTTGCGGAGATTGTGAACAGCATCGAATCTCAACCTTGGCAGAAGGGCAAGCACTTGCGAAAGCACTACGTGAGTCTGCATGTGCAGGGCCGCAGATCGGAAGTGCCGTTGTGCGAGAAATGCGAATTCTACGGCGTGCCGAGAGGAGTGAACTGATGGATGGATTGTTAACGGTAGCAACACTGCGTCGCGAATGCCTCAGCTTGCTACAGAATAGAACCGGAGAGGATCTAAGCAATATCATACCGAGAATGGTATTTGAAAGAAAACAGATACACATGGGTGAAGACAGAGAACTAACTCTAACGTTCGACGGGAAATCATCCCACTGCGAAATCGCCACAGAATCTCTTTTTCAGAGTCTGGACACCTTTTCGACCCGTTATCTGAAGCCGATGGTTGATGCCGTTCTCAAAGACAAGGCCCAACATGCAATCCTGGCATCTAACACAAACCAAGACAAGGGTAGATCTATGGTGCGCCTACCAGCTACATTCAAGCTCGGAGCACACGTATACAAGGTGGAGTTTCCGTATCACTTCAAGGAGCGCAACGACCTCCAGGCGCAGTGCGATAATGCGGAACTGAAGATCAGGATCAACGATCGAGAACCAGGTGGACAGATCCGGCCCGATACGAATGTGCTGCAAAGCTATTTCCACGAGCTGCTTCACGCCATAGATGCCACATTCCTCCAAGGCCAATTGGGGAAAACGGACCTGTGCGAAGTTTACATAGACGGATTGGCTGAGGGACTTACTCAGGTGTTCTGCGACGGCAATTCCCCGTCTATGGAGGCCGACAATGACCACTAACGCCGATCTTCAAACCAAATACGAACAGATGCACGCACAGGGACAAACTGCATGGTTCTCGGATGGCGAGAATGAGCGTAGAACTATCCTCAGGATTGGCGGGCCATGGAACAACAAAGTAATTCTTGAAATTGGTTGCGGGCAAGGTGGCTTGTGCCGGTCTATAGAAATAGAGGGCGGGGTACCTACGGGAATTGATTATTCCAAAGTTGCCGTACAAACTGCAAAAACTAATTTCCAGGGCATCCCGTTTTATTGCAGAGACCACAGGGCGGGGCCTGGATGGCAATATGATAGGATAGTTCTCCAGGGCGTTCTCGAACATTTTGACGATCCATGGACCGAACTCGATTGGATAGCTCGCAACCTTGTCCGCGATGGCGGCGATATCATAACTTCCAGCCCTTGTTTCATAAATCCGAGAGGCATCGTGTGGATGACCCTTGCGACGCTCTTTGATGCTCCGATGAGCCTGACCGACCTTCACTTTCTGCACCCGTGGGAATTTGAGCAATTCGCCAAGAACCATGAACATGTCAAGAATCTGACTATTTCCTACACAGATAAATCGTGGGGCTGCGGCGAGGAAATGGTGTCCGACTTGAGGCAGCGCCTTCCGAAAGTATTTCCGGAAATGGACGGGGAGCGGATAGCCAGATTGGTTGATTGGCTAGAGAAGGCAAGCCATTTCATCTACACATCAACGGGAGCAACCGCAGTCTACCGACTGGAGTTGAAATGAGCGAACCCAAAGAGCCAAAAGAGTCTTTGGTAGATCCGTCAGCCGTGGCGGAAGTATTCGGGCCTGACCCGATGCAGCATGCCATGGCCGACACGGGGATTACCTCGGAATCAATAGCCAAACGTCTCAAGGCTCAACTCAACGCAAAAGAGACGAAGTTCTTCCAGCACGAGGGGGTGGTTGTCGAGACCCGCGACGTGATAGCTTGGGCGATTCGCCAGAGGGCAACAGATATGGCGCTCAAACTTATGGGGGCATATCCAGCGGAGAAGCAGAAACACGAGTTTGATACGCCGCTCATAGTGGAAATCAGAAAGCTTGCGGAAGATGCCGAAGATAAGCCTACCGAATAATTGGAACCCACGGCCGGACCAGCGTCCGTTGTGGAATTATTTGGAGCGCGGTGGGCTTCGAGCAATAGAGATCGCTCATAGAAGGTGGGGTAAGGATGCCGTGGCTCTACATTTCACGGCTACAGCAGCGATGCAGAGAATCGGGAACTACTGGCACATGCTCCCCATGTACGCGCAGGCAAGAAAGGCGATATGGGACGCCGTAAATCCAAAAACGGGAAAGCGCAGGATTGATGAGGCTTTTCCCAAGGAGATCAGGAAAAAAGAGCGGGTGAGTGACATGTTCATCGAGTTCAGAAACGGCTCGTCATGGCAACTTGTTGGAAGCGACAACTATGACGCCTATGTTGGGTCTCCACCCATAGGGATCACATTCTCAGAGTGGGCGCTTGCAAACCCCATGTGCTGGCCCTACATCATGCCGATTCTGGAGGAAAACAAAGGCTGGGCGCTTTTTATAACCACTTCCAGGGGGAACAACCACGCAAAGAAAATGCTGGACTTGGCTAAGACATCTTCCGGTTGGTTCGGGGAAGTTGTCCCGGCAAGCAAAACAAATGTTTTTAGTCAGGAAACGCTCGAAAATATCCGGGTTGAATTGATAAACATCTTCGGAGAGGAGCACGGCGAAGCCCTGTATCAGCAAGAATACCATTGCAGTTTCGAAGGGGCTATCTTCGGCTCCTACTTCGCTAAACAGATGGCTCTGGCAGAGTCGTCTGGAAGGGTATGCTCTGTACCGCACCAGACCGGCCTTGAGGTCTACACGTTTTGGGATCTTGGCGTGGATGATTCGATGACGATCTGGTTCATGCAGCAGACGGGGAAATCGTTTCACTTCATTGATTATTACGAAAACACAGGCTACGGCCTTGAACATTACGCTAAGATCCTCAAAGAAAAGCCGTACAATTACGCAGAGCACTACATGCCGCATGATGCCGATGCCCGCGAGATGACCAATAGTGAGGTTGCCCTTAGCCGCAGGGAGGTTGCGGAGAACTTGGGAATCAAACCCATAACCGTTGTAAGTCGCGTGCGAAACATTGACGTCAAGGTGCAGGTGCAGATACCGGCAGTGCGCAACTTGCTGGGCCAGTGTTGGTTTGACAAAGAGAAATGTGCAAAGGGCATCTCGGCGCTCGAAGGATACCGGGCGGAATACGACGAGGAAAAGAAAGTCCTAAGTAATAGGCCGCTTCATGATTGGTGCTCACACGGGTCGGACGCTTTTATCACGTTCGCGGTCGGGTACGTGGAACATTCGAAGTCGAATCCGAATCTTTACAAAATCCGAAAGCGAGGCGGTGCCAATGGATGGATGGCGAACTACTAGGAGGCGCGGAGGAGCAACTTAATTTGATCGAATGAAAACGGGGTCCGGGTCCGGGGTCGGCCAACCTTGGAATCGGCGCAAGAATGAAAAAGCGGCAGTCAGGTGCCTGACCATCTGGTTTGCCGCTTTTTTGTTGCCCCTCACATTTTACCGCTGGGCGGTCGGGAGCGTGGCGCGGAGTAATGGGAGACAACCCAAAATGTCCGAATCGGAAGTTGATATCCTGGCAACTGCAAAGAAGCACTTTGAGGAAGCCAATTCCGCATGGAGCGACCTCCACGCCGAAATGCTGGAAGACTTGAACTTTCTCGCCGGTGATCAGTGGGACCCTACCCTTTTGGCCGACCGGGAGGGCAAGCCTTGCCTCACAATAAACAAACTCCCGGCATTCATCGATCAGGTTGTGGGCGACCAGTTGCAGAACCGCCCGCAAGTGCGATTCATACCTGTTGACGGCAGTGCCGATCCGGACACGGCTGAGGTTATGACGGGCCTATTCCGCCACGTTGAGCAACAGTCAGACGCGGAAGTTGCGTATGACACGGGCAGCGATTCGGCTGTTTCGTGCGGCAAGGGAGCATGGCGGGTTCTCACGGAATATACCGACAGTGAGACGTTCGACCAGGAGATCCGGATTGAACGCATCCTGAATCGTTTCTCGGTTTTTCCCGACCCGCTGGCCCAAAAGTGGGATTACTCGGACGGGCGGTACATGTTCGTCGTTGAGGACATCCCAAGGGAAACATTCGAGGCAACCTACCCCGATGCGGATCATTCTCAATGGGACAATGCGGAAGCCACAAACGACTGGATAACGCCGGACCATGTTCGGGTGGCCGAATATTTCTATAAGAAGCCGGTTTCCGCCATGCTCTACGAAATAGAGTTTCAGGATGGGACCCGGCAGATTGTGAAGACCCTGCCCGATCAGGATCAACTCAATCCGTACATAGAGATTCAGAAACGGAAGACCACCGAGGACGAAATATGGTGGACTAAACTTATCGGGACAGAAATCCTTGAGGGACCGACGAAGGTCCCTGGGCGATTCTATCCCATTGTTTTGTTGTGGGGAAAAGAGTTGGTGCTGGATAAAAAGCGCATCTACCGAGGGGCCATACGCCACGCCAAAGACCCGCAACGGCTCTACAATCTCAGCCGGAGTTGGTCCGCCGAACGCACGGCCCTTGCCAAGCCATCGCCCTACTTTCTCACGCCGGCAATGATCCAGGACCATGAATGGATGTGGAACAATGCGCACCTGGAGGATCGGTATTACATGCTTTTCAATATCGACCCCAAGTATGCCGGTGCACCCCAGCGTCAGATGCCAGGGGCAGTGGACACCGCCGTCCAATCCGAAATGCTGGTGGCGGATCAGGAGATCCACGATACCACCGGCTTGCAGCAGGCCAGTTTGGGGAAGAGGAGCAACGAAAAATCGGGTATCGCGGTCATGGCGAAGCAACGCGAAGGGGATGTTGCAAACTATGCCTACACAAACAACCTGGCCCGGGCGCTAAAATACACTGGTAAAGTTTTTCTTGATTTGGCTCCGATCATCTACGACACGGCCAGGATCGTGCGCATCCTTGGCCCTGACGGTGCCGAAAAGATGGTAAAGATCAACCAGGAATACATGGACGAAAAGACCGGGGGGCCGAAATTCCACGATTTTGCAATAGGCAAGTATGATGCCGCGGTTACCATCGGGCCAAGCTACACCACGCAACGGCAGGAATCTGCTACAAGCATGATGGAGATCCAGAAGACGCTGCCGCCAGAAGTCGCCATGGGAACCGCGCCGATTGTGGTTAAAAGCCTCGATCTTCCCGGCTCGCAGGAGTTCATCGAACGCATAGAGAAGTATCTGCCTCCTGGTATTGCTGAGGATAAGAACCAGCCGCAGCAGGGACCGCCGCAGGTTGACCCTGCCCAGCAGCAACAAATGCAGATGCAACAGCAGATGATGCAACAGCAGCAAGCGGCGGCACAGCTTCAGTTCGAACAAGAACGGGTAAAATTGGAGCAGGAAGCCGCCAAACTTGAAGGAATCAAGCTTGACAACCAGAAGAAACTGATGGATTTGGGCAAATCGCATCAGGAGATGGTGCACAAAGAAGTAGGTATGGAGCGGTCCATGTATGAAGGTATGACTTGGGATGGTACCGATACCGGGCAAAACTTTTAATCATTAGCACCATTTTCAGTTTGTAGAAAGACGAATATTCTTGACAAAGGGAATGAAAGGTGCAATGGAAGAGATACGTTGTCCGATTTGCAACCGCCTGCTCATGAGGGGCACAATTGTGCGCATTGAAATCAAGTGCCCGAAATGCAACAATGTTCTGAGTTTGGCCGAGCAGAGGATACGAATCGTATTCGAAACGAGGAGATACGCCATGAAGTAACGAGGCGCTAAATTAATCGCAACCAGATAGCTTAAAGCTACACATAAGAAGATAGCAGAGCCCACAAGAGGCCGGACTTCCGAGAAATCGGGGTCCGGTTTTTTGCGTTTAAAAAGGCAAAAAACGTGGAAGTCGTACTCAACACAGAACGAAAGCCGGAAACAGTTAACCCCGCGGTGCTCATAAGCGGAGACGCCTGGAGCCTGGAAGATGATGTTTCGGCTTTCCGCTCCCTCGGCATTCCACACGATGTCTACGCAATAGGCCGATCCATAAAGCTCTTCGACATAGTAGACCATTGGGGAAATGTGGATTGCGGAGAATCCGTATGGTGGGCTGAACACTTGCCCGACAAATGGAGATCCGGTCCGCAACGGCACACCCTTGGCGCAATGCGCGGCTTTGATTTCGACTGGAGTATACCCCAGTCTGACTACGGCATGGAAGATATCCTATGGCACGGCAGCACGGCCCTTTTCTGCGTCTACACGGCCCTTGCGATGGGATACCAAAGGGTTGTATTGGCCGGGTGCCCGATGGATTCGGGCGGGCACTGGTATCACCCCGGAATCAAGGGGCCGCGATGGACAGGTGAATCCTACCGGGCGTGGCTGGATTTCAAGCAATTGCCGGAATCGGAGTGGGTACGTTCAATGAGCGGATACACGAAAATCATACTTGGAGAACCAAGCGCGGCATGGCTATCAGACCAACAAAAGTAGACCAGGACGACTGGTGGAAGATGGAGCCGGTAGAACTGGATACCATCCGTCCCAAACCGAACCGTGACGTTCTTCTGGTTTGTGGTGATGGGGCATGCGTCTTTGACGACATAGCGGCATTTCTCGACCTCGATCCGGCACCTTTTGACACCATGCTCATAAACCACATGCCGCTCTCATATCCTGGCAAGTATCAGCACTTCGTGTGCGGAGACTCGCACATGAAGCCCATGCAGAAGATAGCACAGACACTCCCCGCAGAGGTCGTAAAGCACTGTTGGAACCCCGGCAGTACAGGCTTTGATATTCGATGGGTGAAGGAAGACGGACGCGGCTGGAACGGCACTACGGCAGCACTGGCAGTCAAGATCGGCATCACCTTGGATTACCTCAGAATCATCCTTGCCGGGTGCCCCATGGATCATTCCGGCCATTGGTACGACAGCTATCTGCCCGACAGTGACAAGAAGCTCCAGAACGACCACCGGCATCATCTCTGGTATTGGACCGAACTGGCGGCACGGCCTATTGGCCAATTTGTGCGTTCGATGAGCGGAAACACGGCCGATCTGTTCGGAAGACCCGACGCGGATTGGACCGCATGTATGGAATACCCTGAATAGGAGACTGTTTTATGGGTGCAGCGCCCGACGAAGATGAAGACGGGAAAGAGTTTGTAGAATCGGTGCAGTTCATCCCGGAAAATTTCGAGGCACAACTTGACAGCCTCCCGGAAGAATTTGCTCCGGAGATTCCGGAAGAAACCCGCAAGAAAGAAGAGGCCAAGGGTTCCGAAGTAACGGGAACTGAGGAAACAGAACCTGAAGCGCAAAAGCCGGAAGAGGGCCAGGGGGAAACCGACGATCAGCCGCAGGTTACCCCGGAGAAGCTTGCCGCCGAAAATGAGGAGTTGAGGAAGCGGCTTGAGAAATCGGAGGCGCGGTCAGGCTACTGGCAAAGAAAAGCCGAGAAGCAAGCCGCCGAAGCAAAACAGCCGATGGAACAACCCGCACCGAACAGGCCCAAACCCGAGGACTTTAAAAGCGACGAAGAGTATCTCGAAGCACTCACCGACTACAAGGTTGAAGCCAAACTCCGCGAACAGGACACGAAGCGAGCGGAAGCGGCCAAAGCTCAAGACGTTCAAGGTCTCCAGTCATGGACAAGCGCCATGATGGCGGAAGGGGTATCGCAGTTCTCCGACTTTGAAGAAATCGTGACAGACCCCATAGTCCCTCTCACACAAGGCATCCTCCAGGCCGTGCGGGGAGCGAAAGACATTCCGCACGCTGAGATCATCTACTACCTCGGCAAAAATATCCGAGAGACGGCAAAAATATCAAGGCTCGGCCCCGAAGCCATGAATCGGGAGATTGGCGCAATAGCAGACAGAATAGCGGCGGACAAGGCAAAGGCAGAAGAACCGCAGCCTGAGCCGAGGCCACAGAAGCGAATCTCAAACGCGCCTCCTCCAATCAACCCAGTTCGTGGAGCATCCACCGGGGTCATGAAAGACCCGGAAAAGATGTCGCACGAAGAGTTCCGGAAGTGGCGGCGCAAGGGGAGTTAACCAGATATGGGAAGCACCCATACCCTGCTTACGCCTACCGTTATCGCCAAGGAAGCCCTGATGCTGTTGGAAAACAACCTCGTCATGGGAAACCTTGTTCATCGTAAATATGTCAACGAATTCAAGAAAGTCGGAGGATCGGTATCCATCAGGAAGCCGGTCAAATTCCGCGTAACCAAGTCGCGCACGCGCTCGACTTCGACTATCACCGAACAGAGCATCACCTTGACTGTCGCAACCCAGGCGCACGTTTCCTGGGCATTCAACAGTAAGGATTTGACGCTCACCATTGAAGAGTACAGCGAACGGTACGTAAAGCCCGCCGCCGCCGCCCTTGCCAACACGATGGATGCGGACGTGTGCTCCCTCTACGACGACGTATACAACTCCGTGTACGAATCCACCGGGTTCATCACGCCGGAATCGTTCATTGTGCTCGGCAAGGCAGCGCAAAAGATGGACGAGGAGGCGTGTCCTCCTGAAGACCGTTCCATCGCCTTGAATCCGGCCGCGAACTGGAGCCTCGCAAACGCTCTCAAGGGTCTCTACGTGCAGGACGTGGCGGGCGGGGCCGTGAAGGGAGGGATTGCAAGCGGAGGCCCTCCGAAGGGATACCGTGGCACAATCGCCGGTTTCGATATCTACATGGACCAGAACATCAAAACCCATACCACCGGCCAGTTCCATGCAACCGGATCAACGGCGGCGCTGAAGGTGCAAACGGCGGCCGGGTCCGGGCTCCTCGGTTCGGATGCCAAATCCTACCCGATGATCGATTTTAAGATCGTCAACACCAAGGCTCTGCGGACAGGAGACGTGTTCACGATTGCCGGTGTTTATGCGGTGAACCCGATGAGCGGGGATTCCACCGGGCAACTCCGACAGTTTACCGTTACGGCGGATGCGTCGTGTGCGGTAACGGAAACCACGTCAGGCGGCGCGGTGACCGTTTATTTCGAACCGGCCATGGTCGATACCGGCCCTTACGCGACTGTCGATACGCTCCCTGCGGCGAGCGCAGCCGTAACGATTGTCGGGACGATTGCCGAACCCTACCCACAGAACCTGGCGTTCCACAAGAACGCGTTTGCCCTCGTGACCGTTCCCCTGGAAATGCCGCATGGCGTGTGGGGCGCTCGCGAAACCTACAACGGCCTGTCCATAAGAATAGTCAAGGACTACGACATCGACACCGACGATGAAGTCTGTCGTCTCGATGTTCTATATGGGGTCCGCACCCTGTATCCAGAAATGGCCGCAAGGATCTGGGGCGCGGAAGGGTAAACACGGCGTAACGCCGCAACCGGAATACCTGGAGACAGAATGAGCAATCCAGAGAACCATCAGCCGGACGGAATCTTTGTAGCGGGATTCCCCGGAGAGAAAAAGAAATACCCGGCCTGGCGCTACCATGACTGGCTGGAGCCAATAATCGTTGAAGATACCGGAGCAGATGAAAAGGCGCGGATGCAGGGATGGGTGGAGCACAATAAACCCGTTACTGCATCCCGCCATTTGATGAATCAGAGGTTCGACCTCGAAGACCTCTCCGCTCGGCAACTGGTAGACTACGCACGTGCCGAATTCGGGGTGGTTCTTCCGGTTGGTGCCGGGAAAGAAAAGCTTTTCAAGGCGATCTGGCGATTGTCCATGAACGCCCCCGAAAACGAGGACCGCGTTGTCCTTATGGCCCACGCCATAAAGCTCAACTACGATGAAACACAACTGGAGATAAGGAAACTCGCCGATTCGGAAACGGAACCGTGCGAAGTCACCGTACAGGAGTTTTGGGCATGACAATCGGGTTTACCAATGACGGTATGGTTTTCCTCACGGAAACCAGCACATCGCCAAACGGGCGACCGGCACAGATAACGCACACATGGGAGCCGAATGTCGCCATGCAGGTTGCGGATCTGCTCAAAAAAGCGGCCAGCGAGGCCAAAGACAAGAAAGCGGGCGCACCACGCGTCATTATCCCGCACGTGGCGATAGGACACGGATGATATGGCAACAACCGCTCATGATCTCATAAAGTCAGCGCTTCGCCTCTGCGGAGCACTCGACACGGCGCAATCTCCCGAAGCCGACCTTTCGGCCGACAGCCTGGAGGCCCTGCAATATATTCTGGATTTCTGGAGTTCGCAGGGCCTCATGATTTATGCGCAGACAAGGGAATCTCTCGCCATAACAGGAGCGGCGTCCTACACGATTGGGCCGGGTGGAGATTTCGACACAACGCGCCCTGAGCAGATTGCCGGAGCATATGTTTCGAGCGGTGGGCTTGACTATCCGCTGAAAATAATCGGACCGGCAGACTACGGCGACCTTGCACAGAAATCTTTGGGCGGAACACCGGACAGGCTTTTCTACAATCCGGAAAATCCGCTTGGCAAAATCTACCTCTACCCCCTCGGAGCGGCGGGAGACACGCTCAGCATCTATACTCTGAAGCCCTTGACCGAACCAACGGCACTTACCGATACGATTGTTTTCCCGCCAGGATACAAGCGAACGATCAAGTTAAACCTCTACGTCGATCTGGCAGCGGAGTTCGGACGTCCGGTGGACGCTATGCTCTACAAAGAACTGACAGATGCGAAAGAGGCCATAATGGCTAAAAACGCATCCGCAAGGGCTAATACCGCTAGGGTGGAATCCATCCGGCCTTACCGCAGATATTCGATAAACGAGGGATAGCAGATGCCTAAAATCCCCCTTCTCGGTGCCAAATACCAGCCGCGCATGGTGGAAGGCGATATGAATTGCTTCTTCGTCGCCGAACAGCGCGGATCGGGATTGATGGAGGCCGTCTATGGCACACCAGGGCTTCTTACATGGACAGATCCGGCCTACGTCGGACAGGGGCGGGGCGGCAAGATCGTAGGGGGAACGCTCTACTTTGTGGTGGGGAACCGCTTCTATTCGTGCTCTACTGGGGGAGTATGCTCGCACCTTGGGACGCTCTTAACAGCAACTGGTCCGTGTTACATCGAGGATAACGGCTCTCAGATCATGATCGTGGACGGCACGGCTGGCTACATCTACACAATTGCAACCGCTGTGTTTGCCCAGATAGCCGATGCGGATTACATCTGGTTTGGAAGCTTGGCATACCTGGATGGTTATTTCATCGGGCACGATCCTGACTCGGGACAGTTCGGGATATCGGCAAGTTATGACGGCACCGCGTGGGACGCCCTTGATTTTGCGAGTGCGGAAGGCCGTCCTGACAATATCATTCAGAGTCTCACCAGCCATCGTGAATTGTGGTTGTTCGGGCAAAATACCACGGAAGTGTTTTACAATTCAGGCGCATCTTCATTCCCAATCGAACGGCTGTCAGGAGGGTTCATGGAACACGGCATCCTGGCAGCCGATTCGGCTGTTTTGATCGACAACACGCCCATGTGGCTTGCCTCGGATTCGAGAACCGGGGAGCGGCTATTTGTTCGAGCCAACGGGTACACGCCGCAAATTGTCTCTGACGATCTCATGAGCTACCAGCTCGACCACATGGATACGGTGTCGGATGCCAGAGCCTACGGATACGCGGAGGGAGGTCACACGTTCTATGTCTGCAACTTCCCGACTGAGAACAAAACCTTCGCCTACGATCTCAAAACCGGGCAATGGCACAGGAGGGCGAGCTTCCCGCTAAACGGACGCCACCGAGGGAATTGGTACGTTAATTACGCCGGGAAGCACCTCGTGGGAGATTTCGAAAACGGGATCATCTACGAGATGAACCTGGATATTTACGATGAGGATGGAACCGAAATCCAGCGGGCCTGGACACTCTCCGAAATCAACTCAACTGAGTGGGTGTTTCACAGCGAACTCGTAATTCAGTTGGAAACCGGACTTGTAGCCGGGAGTGAGACCGACCCGAAGTTGATGCTCGATTATACGAAGGACGGAGGGAAGACCTGGAGTTCCGAGCGGCAGATAAGCGTCGGAACCGTTGGGAATTATACGGGGGAAGTCCGGGCGCGAAGACTGGGAAGAGCACGGCATAGGGCCTACCGGATCAAAATGTCTTCATCCCGCAAATGGGGAATCCTTGGAGTGGACTTGAGGGCCGGAGCGGGGAAGCACTGACATGGCAATCTTATCCGTAAAAGAGCAGCCGAGAGTCGCCATAGTCGATCAAAACGGCGTCCCGAACCGCGTGTTCACCGAATGGATGCAGAGTCAACTCCGTCTTGTCCTCAATCAAAAAACCGACGCGCTTCCATCGGCTTCTGGAAAAGTAGCAAAGTTCGATACTGACGGCAACTTGGCCGACACAAACAATGCGCCGCCAACGGGGGCCTTTGTTGGGACCACCGACACGCAGACACTTAGCGCAAAGACGCTTCTTCTGCCGGTGATTGCGGACTTCACCAACGCCGGACATTCCCACCAAAATACGGCAGGAGGTGGGAAGCTCGACCACGGGGCGGCGCTGACGGGGCTTACCGACGATGACCACACTCAATATCTATTTCTGGCTGGGAGAGCGGGCGGGCAGGTCGTCAAGGGCGGAACTCTGACAACTCAGACGCTTACCCTCAACAGCAACGCTCTGAAGGACGGCAAAATATACCTCGGCGATTCGTCGTATCTGGATGAGGCAAACAGAATCCTGCTCATGGCGACCGGGACAGCGCCGGGAAGTTCGCCGGCCGATTCGGCTCAACTGTGGGTTGACGATCAGGCGGTAGGGAACGCCTGCTTCCATACCCGCACCGAAAACGGAGCAGTGCTGAAGCTCTACCAGCAGGCGCATATCTCAAACCCTTCTGGGGGCGCTACGGTGGACGCCGAGTCAAGAACCGCCATAAACGCGATTCTGGTAGTTCTCGAAAATATTGGAGCGGTTGCTACATCATAAAGGATTGACATGGACCTCCGAAAATACTGTGCAATGAAGCAGGCGGGAACCGTCAAAATACTGAACGTGTCCGGCCGGTTTTTCTTGGAGAAAAAGAACTTCTGCCCGGATACCGGGGTGGAAATCCTGAGTGCGGACGGAAAGCCGGAACTCTTGCCCATCGATAAGGCGAGCCTGATTTCACAACGGGATGCTCTCGAAGACGATCTCGAAACCATTGATTGCTTTTTGACGGATGTGGAGTTGACCGAAGAGGCGGGCGGGTAAATGGTTCCCACGATATTAAAACCACTCGATAGGGCCGATTTCGAAGGACTCTATAAGATAGTTGTCGAAGAGGAGCCGTTCGGAAACGCAATCACGTTCGAGCATTTCAAGTTGAAGATGTACAACCGGGATGGGTGGACATTCTGGAAGCGGGATGCACTCATTGGCGCTTTAACCCTTTTCGACTTTGAGCCTTTCCTGAACATGTCGGTACATGCCGTTGTGGACAAAAGATACAAACGCCGGTGGGTCAACCGGGCCATGCTTAAACAGATGTTTTCGTATGCCTTCAAAGACCTTGAACTGAGAAGGCTTTCCTCGTTTTGGATTCTTGGGCTTACGGATGATGCTGGGAAATTACTCTACGATCTTGGCTTTGAAATCGAAGGAATAACCAGGCGCGGTTTCCGTGATCCGAACGGGAATTTCCACGATGTGGCGAACTTTGGGATGCTCTCGGAGGAATGCAAATGGATGTGACCCGGAGCATAATGTTTTGCTTTTACCCACTCTACGTTGCATGGAATCACGGGATAGCGCTTCTCTCCGCGCTGTGCAAGCAGGAGGGAATAGAGACATCGCTTTGCCTTCTGCATGATCAAAACGAATTCAAAACCCGGCTTTCGGATCATACCGGAAAGTATGTAGGGTTCAGCGTCGTGTGCTCAGAGGATTTTGCCAAGTCCGTACTCTACGTGGACATGGCAAAAAAAGCCGGAAAGACCGTTCTTCTCGGAGGCGTCTGGGCCGGACTGGACAAACCCACTCCGGATTGCGTCGATTATGTTTGCCGGGGCGACGGCGAAACGCTCCCCCGCTTCATCATGGAGGGAGACCGAAGCCTTTTTGAAAATAAACTCGTTTGCTCGGATCTCGATTCGCTTCCCCTTCCCGACTTCGATCTTTTCGAAGACATCCCGTTCGAACGTGGATTTCCAATACTCAAAGGGAAGCGAGTCTTGCCATATATCAGCAGTCGGGGTTGCATCCACGAATGCACATTTTGTCAGATACGGCATCAGCCTCACGGCATGAGGATACGGCGCAAGATGGGCGAGGACCTCTCGCTCCTGAGCAAGAGACACAACCCCGACGTGTTTTTTCTGGGAGATGCGATGCTGCCCTATCATGACCGGAGGTGGCGCGAATCCTGGGGGGATTTCAGACACCCGTTCGTCTGCTACATCCGGGCGGATATCGAACCGGAAACGCTTGAATGGCTCATTGAACGGGGGCTTATCGGATGCGCATTCGGAGTTGAACACGGCGACGAACATTTCCGCAACAGCGTGCTGAAAAAACATCTTACCGATGAACAGCTTTTTGCGACAGTGGAGACTCTGCAAACGAACGATATTGAATATGTTCCATTTTTCATGACGGATTTCCCCGGCGAAAATTTCCTTATGAAGACCAAGACGGCGAAGATGGCCCAAAAAGTGGGTGGATATCCGGTGATCTGGAAATATGAGAATTTGAAAGGAGAACGCGCATGGGCATATCAACCGCAATAGCTGGCGTTGGTGCAGCCGGAAGCCTCGCGTCTGGACTCATGGGTTCCGATTCCGCAAGTGATGCCGCAGACGCTCAAGTTGCTGCGTCCAGAGAGGCAAACGAGCTTCAGAAATACATGTACGATACGGCCCGCGAAGATCAGGCCCCGTGGAGAGAAACGGGCGGCGCTGCGGTAAACTACATCGCGCAAATCCTCGGGATACCGGGTTACGGAGGAACAACCACAACGGGGACAAGCGGAGGGAGCGCAACGTCACTCACCGCGCCGAACCTGGAAGACTACAGAATAGGAACACCGCAAAATGCGGCAACGCGGCAACGCGCAACTTCACCCGATGCGTTTGTTCCACAGGCGGCTGCATCGTACTACCTCGACCCTGAAACAGGCCAAGTGAAGCAAACGGCTTTCGGGAACACGGCACCAGGTGCGGCGCAATACGACTACGCCAAATACAACAGCGCGCTGGAGGATTACAAAAACTCGCTCTCCTCGGGAACGACAAGCACGGCGGCAACGCCCCTGGACCTGACGAATATCCTTCGAGCGACTCCCGGCTACCAGTTCCAGGTTGGCGAAGGAACGAAGGCAATCGAGCGGAGCGCGGCGGCGAAAGGCGGACTCCTTTCTGGCGCTGCCGGTAAAGCCTTGACCACCTACTCTCAGGGCGTGGCCGACCAGACATACAACAACTATCTATCCAATCTCATGTCCGTCGCCGGTTTGGGCCAGAACAGCGCCAATACCACAACCTCGGCTGGTACGAGCTACGCCAATGCCGCTTCGAATAACCTGCTCTCGGCTGGGAACGCAAAGGCGTCGGGATACATCAATTCCGCGAATGCTTTGACGGGGGGGATAAGCTCGGGGATGAACAATTATCTGCTGTACAGCATGTTGAACAAGGGCAGCGGTGGGAGTGGCGGTTCCAATTGGGGCTCCGGAATGACCAGTACCCTATCCGGGAATCTCGGCTGGGGCTAAAGGAGAGACACGATATGGCAAACGGACTGCCCGAACTGAATACAAATTACGGGCCAGACATGGCGAAAGTTCTCACCACGGTCGCAGCCATTAAGCAAGCCGAGACGCAAAACGCCTTGGCGAATATGAAGCTGCAGGATCAGATTCAGACGAAAAACGCACTCTCTTCAGCATTCGGAGGAGGCGACCAGTCTGGAACCAATGCGATAGGGTCCGGTGCATACCAGAATGCGGCGAACGCACTCCTGCGGCAGGGCAATGTTGAGGGGGCCAAGAATGTCGCCGCCATCGGGTCTTCTTTCAATAAGTCCGATCCGGAGGGGAAGCTTAAGCAGATCGAAACCGCCCAAAAGGTGATTGACTTTGGCCTCAAGGGACTTCCGTACACGAACCTGGAAAACTATCCGGAGTACAGAAGAAACCTGCTCGGAATGATGGGAGCGCAGTCACACCCCATGCTCCCCGACCCTTCCGTATTCTCCGGACACGAAGATCCGCAAAAAGACTTCAACGACTGGAAGGGATGGGCGCAGAAACAAGCCCTCACGATAAAAGAACAGATCGAACTGAACACTCCTCAACTGCAAAACGTCCAGGTTGGCGAAACCAACCAACCCGTGGCCGTATTCAAGGGCCGGGGCATGGAAGGCATTCAGGCGATACCTGGGACGGGTGGGCCGAAGTGGGACGCCAACAAACAGCAAATGAATGTGGAACTCCCCGACGGAACGAGCGTGCGAGTGGGAGGGAGCAGAGACCTTGCCGCTAATTCAGGCCTCGGGAAGGTGGCGCAAAACAAGGTAGAGGAAGATCTGCTCAAGGCAACGGATGTACTCAAAAATACGATCCGAATAAGGGATTCCTTTGATCCCCAGTTCGCGACCTATGGCGGGCAGGCAAAAGGTGTGTGGGCCGCGATCAAGGACAAGATTTCAGCCGGGAGCCTGGGGCCGGAGGACGAGCAGTATTTGAATGCGTTCAAGACCTACAGGGCGGAGGCGGGCCAGGTATTTTCCCAGTCGCTCAAGGATTTATCAGGAGTTGCGGTTAATCCCGCTGAATACAAGAGGGCCGAAGCATTTCTTATCAATCCGGGAACTGGAATGTTTGACGGAGACTCGCCCGAGGAAACCAAATCGAAGGTTTCCCGCATGCTGGATTTCCAGAGGAAAGCCGTTGCGCGGCTGAATTATGTGCGGCGCTACGGGATGAGCATCCAGAATATCCCGCTCGATAAGATGGATGAGGTTATCCAGAAACGGGCAGGCCAGATCGAAAAGAATCTTATGCCCTATTATCCCGGAGAAGAGAACAAGGCGGCGCTGATCGAGAAGACCAGGTCGGCATTGGCCGAAGAATTCGGGCTCACAAATTAGAGAAAGGGGCGACGCCGGTGGCTCTTGCAAACTATTCCGATCTGCTCTTGCGAGACGGAGAATCAAGTTCACCTGGAGAGCCGAGCGTGGCTAAGAAGTGGAGTTTCTCCACTCACTACGACACGCCGGAAGCATTCGCTCTCGACTATTACAGGCACCAGGGCTGGGAGCCGCACCAGGCAGCCGCCATTGTGGGCAACCTTTCCCACGAATCGGCGGGCATGAACCCTGAAGCGATGGAGACGGGCGGGAAGGGATACGGGCTTGCACAATGGACCGCATCCGACCGCATACGCGGACTCATGGCTCATGCCAGAGCCAAGGGCGAAACTCGCCCCGGATTTCTCACGCAGCTCGAATACGTTCAGAAGGAGTTGGATGAAAATCCGGATTTTGGGGCGGAATCGCTCCGGGCCGCCAAGGATGTAGACGAGGCCACCAAGGTATTCTCGGCAAAGTATGAGCGCCCAGGAATCCCGCGAATGGAAAGCAGACTCCAGCGGGCGAGAAAGATAGCGGGTGACTTGATATCCCCATCCGAGGCAGGTGCGGCAGAGATTCCCGTTGCTGGGGACCCATCCATTTCCGCCTCAAAGATTCAGCCGGTTCTTGATGCGAACAAGGAAAAGAACTTTGTCCAACGGATAATGAACCCGGAAAAGTATCCCACGATAGACCTTGGGGATGGTTCGGTAGGAACCCACCTGATGTCGAGTGCTGAATTCGGGAATAAGAATGTGGTGTTCCCGTTGATTGTGCAAGATCCCCAAACCGGGCAACTAACCAAGTTCGATGATTTTAGACAGGCGGCGGATTACGCGAAGAAAACTGGGGAGTACATCCCGTTCAATACACGCGAAGAGGCTGAATGGTTCGGAAAAAATTACAAGGATATTTGGGGTAAGGACTGGAGGGTTGAAGGGGGCAAGGTAATTCGGGGCACTCCAGCCAGAGCGGCGGAAATACCCAAGGCCGAAGGAGGCGAAAAGCCATCGGCTAATTACGCCGATATGCTTTTGCGGGATGCTGGAGGAGGGGTGCAGGATAAGCCTCAATTGAAACCTCGCCTGACCATACAAGCAGGGGACAGCATAAAGCCAACAGAACCCAAGGGACGGGAAGGAGCGCCCGATTCTGGAACGGTTGTTAAGGCTGGTATCGCTCAGGACAAACTCACGAAACTCAAGATCTATGCCGCTGCGCGATTCCCAGAAGAGGGAGAAAGTGCCGTCCGGCGCTATTGGATGGACCGTGACGGGAATATCGAATACATAGACGACGATCATATCATTAGAAGGGAATCGCCGGGGAGCCTTAAGGAGACTCTTGCGGATGCCACGGGAAGCATACCGAGGTTTGTGGGTGGCGTGGCCGGAGGAGCCATTGGGGCCAGACTCCCGATACCCGGAGCGGCCCCCACTCTTGCAATGGTAGGGTCCGGCCTTGGCGCGATTGCCGAACAGTTTGTCGGAGAGACCCTTGGGGATAAACCGAAAACACCCATGCAGCGCGCCGGAGCTTTCGCGGAAGGGGCGGCCGAGGCCGGGGTTGGGGAACTCGTCGGCTATGGCGGAGTGAAACTTATAAACCGGCTAAAACGCCCTTCCGGTGTGATTGCCGAACGCCTGCAGGTGGATTATCCGATCATCAATCAGGTGGAAGCCCAACGGGCAATTGATCTTGGAAGGGAATTCGGCATTCAGTTGAATCAGGCCGAAATCTACAATTCGCCGACTCTTCTCAATATCTTGCATCAGGCCTCGAAAACCCCAGGCCCAGCGGCTGAAAAGCTCCGAATTTTCAACGACCAGGTAAGAATCCCGCAGGTGAATGCGGCAATAGAACGGGAACTCAATTCCATATCCCCGGAGGCCTCCGTATTCGAAGCAGGCAAGAAGGCCAGCCAAGCTTCGACTGATGCCCTTGAATCTTTGAAGGGGCAGCGGCTTGGATCGGCAGACCCCTATTACAAAAGGGCTAAAACATCAACCCAGTCAGTTGACATGGTACCCGTTCTCTCCGAGATAGAGCGGCGCTTCGGAGAAGCGCTCCCCAACGGAACGCGCAGACCAGGCATAGAACGACTTCGACAACTGTTTGTGGAATCGCAGGGAGTAAAACTACCCGATGGGACTGTCAAAGTGATCGAAAAGCCCATAACGGATGTTAAACGGCTCATTGAGGCCAGAAAGGAAATTGACAATCTTTTCAAGGGCGAACAGGACCGGGCAATACGGAACTCAATAGAGTCGGACAAGACGGAAATCAAAAAGATTCTGACGCAGCAAATGGAAGGCGCAAGCCCCGAGTTCGCAACGGGCCGAAGAATCTGGAAGGAGAAGAGCGAGACGATAGACGATTTCCTGTACGGTATCACTGGAAAAAATCCTAACAAGAAGTACAAGAAAACAATCCTCGGCACCATCGAGGCGCTAGAGGGCGAGAATGTAGCGAAAGCTCCACAAATTCTTTTTGGAGCCGATTCGTCGCCCGAAGCCGTGGCCCTTGCCAAGAAATATATCCAGGGATCTGATCCGGATGCGTGGGACGCAATTGTAAGAGCCACACTGCAACAACGACTCGAAGCCGTTCCTTTTGGAAGTCCGAGCACCTACGGCATACGGTTCAGAAACAAGGTGCTCCCCAACGTCCGCCAGGAAGCCATGCTCAAGACGGCCATGGAGCCGGATCAATTCAAACATTTTGAAGATCTGCTCGAAGTCCTGCAGATAGCAAACCGCTCCGTTTACACCAATTCGCAGACCGCTTTTATGCTGGCTGGAAAGGAAGCGGTAGAATTGGAAGCGGGAGGTGGGTTAGCTAAAGCCATGCGTCTACCTAGCGTGATTACGCCTGGTGGATGGATGAGAAGGGCAGACCTTATAAGCCAGATAAGGACACCTGGATATCTGGATAAGATTACCACTGCGCTTTATGATCCGGCCATGATGAATGAAGTAACGAAGATAAAGAAACTCGGTCCCGGTGCGGCACGTTCAGTAAGAGCTGTAACCCTTATGGCTGCTATTGCTGGTGGCGATCAGATTGACGAGGATCTTTCCGGCTCCAAAGAGTTCTACCCTTACGGGAAGCCGAACGTAGTAGGGGAGAAAAAATAGTCGCCAGGCCTGCGGAACCAACGACGGCCACGCAACCCATAATGAGGATATCGAAGGTATCCCATGCTCTGCCCGGATGGTGATCCTTTATGAAAGCCGCTATGATTATGACGAGGGCAAAGCATAAAACGTGCCAGAACGATTCGTCTTTGGTTTGGAACGACATGGCTGCTACCTCTTTACCACTCCCTATACTTCCAGCCCTTGAGCAGTTGGGTTTGGGAGTCGAAAGTACACCGCATTTCGTACCCGTGCGAAACGGGTGCTTGAACAAGGAATTGACCGACCGGAGCATAGACTTGCTTCGTGTCGTTCGTGGTCCAGACAGCCACAAAAATGGCGTCTCCATTGGCTTTGTTGGCCGGAGGTCCATGCTGGGAAATGATATCGTCGTAGGTGGCCTTGCCGATAAGCGGGTTCATCCTGGCGGCCACTCGGTCATAAACATTTTGCTGAGTGGCGCAAGCTGAAAATAACGTGATGGCGAGGATGGCAAGCAATACAAAATGCTTCATGGAACACTCCATACTGTGAGGAATTTATAAAGTAGCATAAGTTTTTAACCTGTCAAATCTTTTCCTTCCGGCCTGATCAGCCGTTGAAGGAAGCAACAAGGGGGAAAAATGAAGCTCCGGTTCAAATTTGCAGCGGCGGCAATCGTATTTGTTTTGTGTCTCATCGGAACACTCTGTCTTCCCTGCGGCGAATCCTATGGGTCCATCGGCATAAACCCGAAATTCAAAGGCTGGACCACAAACGGAACACCTCTTGCCGGTGGGTTGCTCTACACCTACAAACCTGGCACAACAACAGCAAAATCAGCCTACACAGATTCGGCTCTTGCCACACCGGCAGCGAACCCCGTTGTGCTCGATGCCTACGGTGAAGCTTCAATCTATTTCAAGGGCTCGTACAAACTCGTTTTGAAAACTTCAGCAGGGGTTACGCTCTGGACCGTCGACAATGCTGCAGGCATAGGAGGATACCTAGAAGTGAGCGCGTCAGACTGCGGAGGGCTTAACGCAGCCATAACCGCTCTAGGATCAACGGCCTGTGAACTTGTGGTAGATGATGCTGACGCACTAACCGCATCCGTAACAGTCCCCACCACAATGAGTTTAAAAATCATCAAAGGAGGCTTGATTACAACCACCGGGTATACTCTCACCATAAACGGACCCTTTCAGGCTGGCGTCTATCAAGTGTTCACGGGGACCGGGACGGTGGTGTTTGGTTCGCTTACGCCTGAATTGCATTCCTCGTGGTGGGGAACTGACGTCCAGGGCATGTTGTCCTCGGCCACGGCTGGCGGACAGGTTATGATTGTGGACCCTGGTACATACACCCCATCGACAGCCTGGATATTGCCGGACATAGCCAATGGACGGCTGTACGGATTCGGAGCCACGGTAAACACGACCGCCACATCCGGCTACATAATCCGTACCCCCACCGTGGCTACAAATCGGCACAGTTGGATAGTCCACGGGTTCCTCCTGGACGGAAACGCGAATCAGGTTTCCGGAATCTATTGGCAATCCTGGAAGAAAAGCAGTATCGCATTCAACTGGTTCAAGGATTGCGATATTGCAATTCATACCTACGACGATGCGTATTACAACGAATTCGCGTTAAATAAGTACAGGGATTGCAACATAGGCGTTCGAGCCGATGGTGCAGTGGTTGGCTCCGGCCCTAATGAGTCCCAAGTAATAGGAGGGTCGTTTGAGTCATGTGGGACTGGAGTATCCCTTCTGAACACTGATGGGTTTAAGGTCATCGGTAGCGCCTTAGAACTGTGCTCAGTGGAAGGCGCAACTCTCGCGGCGAATGCGCAAAACACGCATATCGTAGAGACCCGATTCGAAGGGAACACCAGCGATATTTCCATTGCCGGGTCATCGTCTGGTGCCGTTATCCGGGACTGCAACGGTCTTGACTTGGCAAAGATTACCGATGGCGGGTCGGGTAACGCTATCTACGGTGCTCTGCCGTATGTGGATATAAATAAGTTCCTTCGGTGGGCAACGTCCGGAAGCTTCTTGAATGAAGCCTCGGGTGGCATTGGGCTTGCTGTTGGTCAGGTTATCGAATTCCTGACGGATGCGGGAACTGCCGCTACAAGCAGCGGATTTCTGATCCAGACCAACGGGGCAAACGGATACTTCGAAATGTTCTGCCGCAATGCGGCGGGAACGTGGACAAGGTTTTTTAAGTCTCGGCAAGATCTTGCCGGGAGAACCAGGATAGGAGACGGTGGAGATCCCACCGACGCCACACTATCGAGTGGGACCATAGGTGTGGATGGATATACCGCAGCGGCTTTGGGGGCGGTCCCATCGGCGGGGGTGATGCGGTATTGCACAGATTGCACAACTGCTTCTCCATGCGTGGGTGGTGGGAATGGACACCTCGCCGTTTCGAACGGGACGGCTTGGGAATGTGATTGAAATAATAAGGGGGCTTCTGGATTTTAAGAAGCCCCCTCCCAGGTGTCATTGGGTTACCCTCATCGCCGCCTTGTACGCTGCTGGCCGGCACCACAACTTCTGTAGGGCTGACCACTCGCGGGAGTATCTCCTGTTTTCCGTTGAACTGCGGTACAGCATGGCGAACGGCAGAAAGTTCAGTGCATAGACTTCTTTTAGGCGTGTCTCGGCCCGCTCCAAGGTTTCACCGTTCCATCCTATCAGTACATAGCAGCGCTTCTTCTCCCGGCTGAAATTGCGCAAAAGATCAGCGCACCGCCTCAGATGCGCGATAGCTCCTGGTGTGTCACAGGCGAAGAACATCGAACCGACTGCTGTGCTGTGGAATAGCTCCACGTGCCAACTCTGAAGCAGTCGGCAATCAAGTCCACCTGAAAATATGGCGGCTTTCGGTTGACGGGCCAGCATATCGAACACGCGGTACAGGTGCTTTCCAGAACACGCCAGGAGATTGTTGTCCAGGATGTTCCAGCCGTCCCTGATGGGGAGTTCCCGGATCGCGCCGCCTTCCCTGGAAGGCACAAGGCAGAATCCACAACTACGGATGCAGCCGCGTGACGTTATCACCGCGCCCTCTTTTACAAATCTGCCGGGTATGAATTCCCCGCCGCGATCCCCGTACGCCGGACCTCCTATTTGAACGTCCGAATAGTATTGCGACCACGCACGGGCCAAACGTTCGCCCTCTGGTTTATCCCATATGAACGCAACCGAAACACGCACCGGCATGTCAGGAGGGCGGAATAGCGGTGGATCACCGATGAATGCAAGTTTGTCAGTGGGCGTCATGCTGGTTCGGCGTGGAAAGACTCTGATCATTGATTTGCCCTCATCGCCGCACGGATCGCCGGGAACTGCCGGTCATGATTTCTCAAGATTTCTTTCCGGCAGTGGCGCCGGCGTAGAACCGGGTTTTGAACCGGTCTCAGCGCGTCGTGAAATGCCCGGCAACTCCTGACGCCGGTAGCGGTCATGCGGGCCTTTGCCTCAGCGATATCTGCAAGTTCCAGTATCTCTTCGGCCATTTTATCCGCGCATATCCAAACGTTTAATGCTGAAGACCAGAGGTCGGAGTATGATATATCGTCCGTGGTGGTACTGACCGTTGGATCGTATGCGATCATTGCGTTCGTCCATTGCGAAGCTCTTGCATGAAAGTATAAAGCTCGGAACTTCTGCCTGAAGGAAGATCGCGAAGGTATATCGCGGTCATCTTATCCCAATTTTCCACCAGTGACCTCCATTCCGGGTATGCTTCGGCCACTTCATGAAGCCTGCCTCTCCATTCCGGTATTGTTGTGAAAAGCCTGTGGCATCTCCCGAAATCGGAAGGGTCGTAAGGGATGCTTGGGTCTGGCGGTGTTACTCCCATCATCACGGCCCATATGGTGATGGAACTTGAGCCAGTGTCGTTTGAGACTATCCATTGTTCAGATGTCATGTTCTATCATCCTTCTCTATTGGAGAGGGGTGTCATTGCGCTGCCTCTGGATTCTCGTAGATGTTGCCGATGACTTCAGCCTCAGAATATTTTCTCAATGGCACAACCACTTCGCTATCATCAATGGACTTTAACGCAAAACCTGGAGGATCTTCAATCCACGCAACTTTATATTCAGGCTCATAAAACCCATAGGCCGGGTCATCTTTTGATATATTCCCGTAAAGCCGGACAACATCCCCCTCGTAAATCTCCACCCCGTTCTTGTCGCACAGGCCGGTGAACTGCATGAGGGTAAACCGATCCGCCTTCCAATCAGACAGGCTCTCTATTCCCATGAGCATCGTATTTGACGCAGAGTCCCAGCAACGAAATTTAATCTCTCTCATCGCTTACTTCCCTGCTGCTGGACATGATCCGCTGCACGTAATCCCTGGCCTCCTCAAGAGACCAGGCGTGGATGTATTTTTCACCCTTCGTTACGTCATTGTGAAACAGCTCCTCTGCCGTTTTTGCCCCTACGGTCTCAGTCCATTCGATGTGGATCACCCGTTTTCGCCATCCGATTTTGAAGCGTCCGATCTCAGTGGTAACGATAAACCATGGGCGATGGCGGCAACACCATTGCGAGCAGTAACCGTTTGGAATTGATTCCACGAAAATCTTGCCGGGGAAAAGCGACAGCAAGTCCTGGCGCTCCTTCTCGGCAGACTCTACCGCTTCTTCATTTTTGGCTATTATGGCGGCCATTATTTCCGATTCAATACTTTCTGCGGCATCGCTTGCAGCCCTCCAGATTGCCTTAGATTGCAAATCCGGCAAGGCGGATGCAGTTACTAGAATCTCAATTCCAAACATGCCGTATTTGCCGTGAGCCTCGGACTTAAAAAGCGTTTTGTATTCTGGCATATGCTGTATCCTCTCCCTCAACTCTCCGGGATTTCCGGAGGGTTGCCTATCACTGCATCCACTTGCCCCTTCGGCTTTTGGCGTCCGAGTTGCAGATCATGGGCATGTCTAGCATAGTTACTAGCCACAGCTTCATAGTGATTCTGGAGAACGCGCAAGGCATTGGCAAGAGTGACACTTTCACTGGATGCCAACCACGGTGCACGTTTGCCGAAACCAGCACTTTTTACCTCGTACCGGGGGATTCCATTTTTTGACCTTCTCGTGACAGACAATGTGGAAATCCGGTTAAAACCAGCAGATTGAATCCCGGTGGCCTCAAGGTAATCTGCTGTGTCTTGGAATCTGTTCCTATGGATAGTCCAGTTGTAACCGGGCATTATTCTTTCAAGTTCCTTTCGGAATTTGGTTCGTTCTTTATCGTCGGACATCACAACTCCCTTCTGGGAATGTTATCCAAACTTGAGCAAAGAACTCTTTGTCGATAGGAGGAACCGCCCAAGCTCTTCTAATCTTCAGACCGGAGCCAGGGACATCCCAAAACAAGCTGGTTCCTATTATCTTTGCCATACCGCGAGCCATGGCAAAGGTTGAAAGAGGATCATCGCTTAACGTATCGTCGGACATAACTTCACTCTCCTCTCTGCACAACGCCCGTCCCTGGGCGGACCAGTAGATCCGCATTTAGGACACCATCCACGGAATTCGTCGGAAGTGGTTTCGAATATTCGCAAGTCGTTATTCCCGCAGTACGGGCACGGCTTCAGTTCCATTTCACTCACTCCCTCCACAGCACCATGGGCATAAGAATGCCGTCGCCTTCCCTGAAGGTGAAGTAACACGCTTGCCCGCGAGTGGCCGGAGCAATGAATGCAAGCGGTCCAAAAGCTTTGACGAGCCTGGCAATGTATCGCGGGTCAACCGCCGCGATACCGATTTGCACCACTTTCCCAAATAACACCCCTGCACCATCACACTTTGGGCAATCCTTGCGGGCTATCTTGCCCTTGCCCATCAGGAAATAGCCCTCTCCATCACAATTTAGACAATCCGCCTCATATTCGTGATGGCCAGTGTCCCACGTAACAATGCCTTCGCCGTGGCATTCGGGGCATTCACGCTTCTCTTTTGTCCCGCGAATGGAGCAGTCGTGGCACCTGGCGAGAAGCCCCCGCACCGACTCCATTGTAACGGTCACCTTCTCCCCATCCCGGTTGGCTCTGTTGATTACTTCCTCGCAGGTTTTGACGGCTTCGGGGTTCGGCGCGCAGAGTTCGCCCATGGTCCGCACTACAAGATGGCCGTTGGTTGCGTAGGTATGCCCGTTGCCGGAAAACGGAACCTCGCTGTTCGTGAGGCGGGCGCACGCAGTTTGCCCGCAAAACTGTTGAAAACGTTGGACTATGGTTTGCTTTGGCACAGTATACCTCCCTGTCAATTCAGTGGTTACCACTTCTTCGGGTTTCATCACTCTCCTCTCTGCACGCTGCACGTCCCGGCGCACTCGGGGCAGTATCCGGAGCCGTTGCAGTGCGGGCAGGTTGAGCCTTCGGTGTTGGTGGGCGGATCGGGTAAGGGCGTCCAGTGGGTAGCGTATTTAGTTATGTTATGTAAGTCTGCGGTGATAATCCTTCCAAAGATGGAGTGCGTTGCCATTCGAATGCATACTCCGTCAAAGACAAGAAACCAACTTCCATCCTTAGGAGCGGTCTCTATTGGTCCCCACTGCATGTTATTCCTCCCACCATGGTGTTTCCGTTGCTTTTGGAGTTCCGCCAGGGATTGCCGCGAATGATCCGTAGATATCGTGCGTGGGTGATACCTGAGGTATCCAGATTACCCCTCTTACGGGATTCCCGTGCATTGCAGCGGAGGTTGCAATTTTCACCGCCTTGTTGACTATCTCTTGGATGTAAGAGTCGGTGGTTTGCATGTTATTCCTCCACCACGAGCCGGGCTGTCCTCGGTTTAGTAGGTTTCTTAGCGATATAACGATGGTGGAAGTCAATCCAGCCGTAGAATGTACCGTCGGGATGCAGGATAATCTCCGACGCATCCTCAAGCCGCTTGCGGAGGGCGGCGTGGTCGGCTTCGGTTTTAACGTAAATATTAACCCATTCGTTATGGGACTTGAGTAGTTTGGCTAGCTCTTCTTGCAGTACCTTAATCTCCTCTCCCTGCAACTCGATCAACTCCGTGCTGCTATCGAGTTGGGCACGGAGGGCGTTGTAAGCCTCCTCTGTGTAGCCCGAAAACAAGACGGCATGGTGCGGGAGACCTACCGATGGTTGCCAATTATTGAGCATTGATGCGCGGCACGACATGCAGGGTTCTTCTAATCCTGCAACTTCAAAAAACGTGCAAGTCTCACAACTGTGGTCACTCATTTTTGCCATTCCCATCAATAGTCGGCGCGTATTTATCTCGAATGTGAATTGGACCGCAACGCCCCATGGCGGCAAGACGGGAGGCCATCTTTTCAGCATAACAGTGGTCGCACGCGGGGCTGATCTTCGTGCAACCCGCCACGGGATTTAAAGTTTCGTCGCACCAGGGAATATTAGTGGGCATTTCTAACCCTCCGATATTTTACGAAGCCCATCCATTCGGCGAAAGAAAAGCCGGGGTCTATTTCCAGATATCGCTGATAATTCCTCTGCGATCTGGTCAGCTTATTTTCGGGTTCGCGCCGGACCTCACCGACTATTTGAGTTCCAAGGTAACAGCCAAGAGGGCTATTAAGGTCCGTGATGCTCCAGCCGCAGGCACACTTGTCCTTATCGTTACCATTACCGCCGCGATTGCATCTGGCGCAGGACGTCCATTCTATTTTTGTTGTCATCCGATCTCCTTCATCGCCGCCATGATCTGCGCCGCGACCTGGGGCACTATTGCGTTGCCCATCGCTTTTATGGATTCTCGTCGCCATCCTTTAAGCTCACCCAATCCTTCGGGTAGCCCATGAACCACGTTGCAAAGGCTACTGACAGCCTGTAGCCAATGTTGTGTCCAGGGGCTTCCTGAGTACCTTTTGGCAGAATTTGTCTCCTCGCAAAACGCAACGATCTCGTGTTCCGGGCCCCAGACCCACGAAGCGGCCAGGGCAAAACCGCCGATACCGGAGAACAAATCTAAATGCCTCAACTCACGTTCCACAACATCGGCTGCTTCGGATCGGGAACATTGTGGATACCGCCTTCATCTTCCCAATACTTGAAGATCATCGATTCTTCTTCCTCAGTGATCAACTTCCACCCGGTTGCGGCTTCTGTCTTCTTCAACTCTTTCCAAAGCCGTGTTCGCATCAGGACAAGAAAGGGGCCGCAACCCTCTTCCCCGTTCCTTCGTATTCTCGACCTGTAGGCAGTTGTATTCGCGGCACTCACTAGGAGGTTCTTGAATCTGCGGAGCGCCTTGTAACGCTCCACTTCTCCGGTGTTGAATCCGATCATCTTGAGTTGCGCTTCTCTCTGCAGTGGACAGGCCCAGCAGCCGTACCGGGCATTACCGACGCACACGCCTTGCTTTTCGCCGTAGACGCACTCATCCGAAGAAAAGCGATAGACTTTGACCAATTCTGCGTAGTCGCCCCATGGGCAATCTGTGGTCAGGAGAAACTCCCAAACATCATGGGATGACCAATGCAGGATCGGAGCATAATGATTCGGCTTGTAATCCTTCTTCTGATAAATCTTTGCCCGCAATGGGCTTTCCGCCCTCCTGACCCCCACAAAAACCATCCAATCGTCACCAACTTCAGAAATTACTCGTTTTGTGAATTTGGTGATGGGATCTATTTTGAGCTTTCCAGTGCACCAACGAAAGCCCATGTGCGCGGCTGGATAGCCCCGGCCCAAAACGGACACCCAAAAGGAATCTTTGGCGGGAGGATGAACGGTTACGACCTCAGCATTGAGCTTGTTTGAGCCGATGTATTCGCGGATATTTTCCTTCGTTCGGTCCACGTAGGCCTGGAAATAGGGGATTTCCATAAGGGTGTCCGAAGTGACAATGTAAAGTTTCTTGTCAGTCCCTTCCAGTGCCGATAATGCGTTTTGCAAAACCGTTGTGCTGTCCTTTCCGCCCGAGAACGAAACGATATTCACCGACCGCATTTGACCGCGCATTTCGTCAACCAAGTCGAGAGATTTATCTAGAAACTCTTCGCATTGTTCCATCACGCCGCCATCCTCTCACTCCACACCACAATCGACGCCGTAGCTCTCTGGTACTGCGGCCATTGGTCCATACTCACTCCCCGTGCGCCGGACAGCCCTGGCGCTGGGCACAGTCGGAGTCGCAGAACTCCACGAAAATACTGTCGCCGGAATTGGGGCACTTCACCCTTGCAGGTTCCTCAATGGGTTCCGGAGTGGGCTCGGGCTTCTTGGCCTTAAGCTTGGCCTTGAGGGTTTCCTTGGCGTCTTCGGTCTTTTCTTCCATGTCGGTTTTGACGCATTCCTGCCACGTTGTTTCCCCGTCCCGAATCGCCGCATAGATAGCGCGGAGTTCCGTCAATTCTTTTGGTGCGAGGCTGTCCGTTTTATGCCCGAGATACTTTTCGATCTCTGCTGGGTAGACTCCGAGGGAAGCAAAAGAATCGAGGAGCTTCTTTTTGGCCGCTTGCGGGTCGGACTTGTCGGCTTTGGCCTGCGTTGCAGCCGCTACCGACCGAGCTTCGTCTATGATATCGCCGGGGATGAGGCGCAAACCCTCATTGCGGATAGCCTTTGAAATGAGGGCGTTCGTCTTGGTCTGGAGTTCGTCTTCTGTGGCCTTAACCACGAACACGGTCTTTCCGTCCGAGTTCGTGCGCTCACTCACCACTTCGCGGTCTTTGGAGTTCTTGCGCTCGACGGTCTTTGCGATCTGGATCTCTTTGCCAAATGATGTGTTGGTTTCCAGGTCGAGGCAGCGCACCTTGATCCGGCGCACGGTTTCATCCTCATAGATCGTCTGCGTTTCAATATCGACGTTGCGCCATTCGCGCAGGGCCAGTTCGGCGAAGCGGATGGATGGGCCGGTCAGAAACTTTTTGTCCCATGTTTTGGTTTGCTTGTTAAATTCGTTGATTGGCTTCCTAAACTCCACGTGTTCGGCAAATGAGGGGCGCTCACACTCCTTTAGGATCTTTATCCGTGCTTGGTCCTCATTGCGGGGCTTGTGCAAAGCCATGAGGTACGCCGCCTGAATCCTGGCTTTGGCCGATTCCGCAGCCGCTACCGCTGCCGGGTCCACATAGCCGAAACCGGGATTATTATTCTGTGCCATAAGATCATTCATGATTCAAACCCCTTGAGAAAGTATGTTGTGAACTTTTGGAAAGGCTTTCCGGCCTTTGCGCACGCCGCATAAGCCTCGGGAAATTGCTTTTCCAACCTCTTGCTGTCTACCGTCTTGCGCCCGTTCTGGTTTATCAGATAGGCCCGGAAGCCGTCCGACTCGGCGCAGTATGTATCACCCATGATCCGCTTGATTTCAGCCTTGGCCGTTTCTTCCAAAGCTTCGGCCTCCTTGCGGATCTCCTGCGCCTCGTAGAGTTCCCGGACGGCAATCGACCATTCGGCGGTGTCGATCTTGATCGTGTTCCCGGTGGTGGGCGGCAACTCGATTGACGGTGCGTTGTCCTCGGGAATAATCCCCTGCTGTAGATCGGACCAGAACTTTCCGGCCTCATCGATCATGAGGGCTTGCAGTTCCCTGTCGGATTCGACCTGGAAGTGCTCCAGCTTCCACAACTCAGAATTGAACACCGCGAAAAAGCCTGCTTCTGAACCCGTGATTGAAAGATACCACTGCAACTGACTGATCCATGCGGTCGGGAGTCCTTCGCGCCGTATCTTGGAGAATACGGCTATTCCGGGGGCCTTGATTTCGAGCACTGCTTTATCGGGCGTGGTCCACCTGTCGATATTGCCAAGCATCCAGGGATGATCGGGATGGACGAGAATTTGCTTTTCCTCCACAACCTCGATGCCGGTTGTCTCGGAGAAGATATCGGCTATGATCGGTTCAAGGCACGTTCCCCGTTTCATCGGGGCCGTTTCTTCCTGCTCTGGCATAAGTCCCAACTTCTCAAGGGCAAGGTCGCGCTTGCTCTTGTAGGGGTTCACGCCGAGGATGGACCCAATGTCCGATCCGCCGATTCCTTTTCTTCTTTCGGCTAACCATTCTGTTCTGTCTTGACTCACGTATTCCTCCTGAGTATTATCGATTTTGATGGGTACTGGCTTTAGCCCCTCCGTCGTTGCAGCGGCGTGAGGGGCTTTCCTAGCAGAACTCCAAAGGCTCACCACGCTCGAATGCCGCCTCCATTCCCTTGGCAAGCAGTATTGCGTTAGCCCTGTCATGGCTTTCCGGCCAGCCCTCAACCAATTCTCTAAGCCTTTTTGCAATAGACGCACAGAGGTTTGGAGTAAGCTCGCCGTCACAATCCGAATGGTCCAAAAGCGGTATTATGTCGTCAGAGAATTTGGACCACGGCACACAGCCGTCGAAGCCATCCATTGAATCAAGATCAATCCCTACCTCTTTGGCGAGTTTTACCCGGAACGCGTTAAACCCGCCGTAACTCCACTGTGCATCGCAATGGCTGAAAGCTATTCCCATCATCAATCCTTTCCGTCAGGCTTCCGCCTCCTCCGCGTTCTCGTCGTAGGCCGTCTGCTTGCAGTATTCGCAGGGGCCTACGCTGAGATAGAATCCATTTTTCTTAGTCTCCAGGCTGGCAGACAGGTCTTTGCCGCACTCGCTGCATGCAATTTCGATGTCCATGGTTGCCATCACTCCACCCTTCCTTTGACCCGCACAAGCTTCTTCGCGTAGTCGAAAAGGTCATCCTCACCGCACAGCCGATGCACCGGGCAGTCGGGATAACACTCAGGGCACGGCTCGGAGCAGTCGGGGCGCTGTGAGCGCTCCCATTCGCGGTCCCACGCGTCTACAACTTCGGGGAATGGTTTCATGAGTTTTCCTCGTCCCAGCGATTCCAGCACCTGTTTTTGCTCGGGAAATGCTTGCATTCCGAAAAAATCCCATAACCGCACTCGTCCCACTTGGGCTTCTTGTTGTAGTTGGCACATTGATACCACCATGCAGGGCAGGTGAAGTTCCTGTCCTCGGATTTTTCGGGAAACGGTTTTCCGTAAAGCCAATCATGGAAAGGCATTCCGCCGAAATCGGAGAGATTGAAGTGCTTCCCTTCCTTCGTTGTGCCTTCTCCAATGACGATACCTGGGTTGACTTCAAAAACACGGGCTACCAACTTAGCGGGTAGTTTGCGCTCTTCGAAATCTGCATAGTCGACCTTGATTATCTGCTTGCCAGTTCCTTTACACGTGCTGCAGACAACCGCCGCTCCATCGCGCTCGGCCATTCCGACATAAAGTCCGGATGCTCCGCATGTTTTGCATTCCGCTTCAAGCTCCAAAATGTGACGCGTCATGGTTTTATCCTCTCTTCCACCTTCACTATGAACATGACGGCACTCCCGCAAGGCCGCAGAATCCGCGCCGGCTTACAACTACTTCCATGTGCCCTATGGGTTCCAGTGTGGTGGAATATCGTACCGGGATATCGTTTACGTAACGCGTTTCCGGATCGTGCCAGCGCCAGCATGCGCACCGAGCTTCGACGCATAGAGTTTCGGGACGATCATTTTCGTTGCGGTTGTATGACGTGTCGGCCTTGTCGGCCGCAGAGTTCCAAGCCAACATTCGCGCCATCGGGCACCACTTAAATTTGGCTTCCTCGATTGTCATCAACATCCCACCACCTTCCTTCCCCGCACCATGCGGAGAACGTTCATCCCGCCCCGCGTGCCGGTGACATGAACGGTCTGGATGCGGCCGCAATCCGCGCAACGGATTTGGAATTTTCCCCGCATCAGCCCCGCGACTCGCCGCAGATATGCGTAGACGAGGCGGACACCCTTTGATCCGCAATTGAGACACACCAACTTTGACAGGTTCACGATTTCCCTCCCGGCTCAACCCAAAAACCGCTGATTATATTCGTGGGCTTGGTCTTGGCGATGATCTTAGCGTAGATAGACCAACTCGATATGCGAACCAGCATACCGGCGAAAATACCGGAATCCCCACCAGCCTCGATGCCCCCACCAGCCTTGATGCCCAAACCAGCCTCGATGCCCCCACCAGCCTCGATGCCCCCACCAGCCTCGATGCCCCAACCAGCCTTGATGCCCAAACCAGCCTCGATGCCCCCACCAGCCTCGATGCCCCCACCAGCCTCGATGCCCC